>Ga0098056_1000572_pt1 | contig 15324 bp, 18 predicted proteins | sample 17BtaG_FD_92583 | JGI IMG/M metagenome (GOLD analysis project Ga0098056, IMG submission 92583) | Marine viral communities from the Subarctic Pacific Ocean - 17B_ETSP_OMZ_AT15314_CsCl metaG | ecosystem: Environmental > Aquatic > Marine > Oceanic | place: Subarctic Pacific Ocean | collected...
CTCCATCGGACTCGATCTTGGCGCGGATGTACGAAGCTTCCTCCTCGTCGATCTCACCATCAGCCGCAGCGTAGTCGTAGACCACCTGGGCTGCGAATTCGACCCAGGACTCGTCATAGGACGTGCAGGCATCGTTCAGGGTGAAGATGGTATCGACTTCGCTCTGATCGACGACGTCGTCGTCGTAGATGTTGATGCGAAGGGATTCGACCTCGTCGGCGTCGATGACGCCGTCATTGAGGACTTCAGTTGCGAGTGCGGTGAGCGCGAGTGCGGCCATCTTGTGTAGATCCTGATAGTGTGGGGGTAGCTTTTTGCAGTGCTACTACTGCTCAATGAAAAGGTGGCGCTTACAGCGCCACCAGTTCATCAGAGCCCGAAATACATTGAGATTGCGTGGCCGTTGAACCGAGGGTCTGTGCCCTCGGCTGTGTAGAGAAAGATACTTCTCATACCTAGCTGATGTCCAAGCCGGCGGCAGCCAACGGGCTGTCTTCGACATTGGCTGCAGGTGCATCCAGTGTGGCCTGCCAGGAGTTCACGGCCTCCTGGAAACCAGGGAGGTTTGCGATGGTGTTCAATCGAGCATATTCAGGAGAATCCTGAGCGATGGGGTTGATTGCCAACGCCATATCCATGGAAGCGTTCAGGTAGAACTCGATGTCGTCGTGATCGAATTCGGTGTTGGTTTTCATCCACTCGGCAGCGTTATCGACTTCCGACTGGACTTCGATTCGCTTTGCTTGTGCTCTGCCTTCGAGCCAGGTCTTGATTCGAGGGTCCATCGTGTTGTTCAGGAACAGGTTGTGATCCTGATACATGGGGGTACAGATGGTTTCGTTCTCGCCATTGAGTGTGACGTGCACGGTGCCAGCGTGAGGGCGGGAGCAGTCTTCATGGCACTGGTAGTTGTAGCTGAAGCTAGCAATGCCACCACTGAGGCCATACTTGGTTGCGAGTGCAACTAGTTCGTCAGCGAACTCGTCGACCGAAGGGTGAAGCTGTTCTTCAGTGTGCTTGACTAGCTCGGGGCCCGGATCGAAAGCGCGAGTGGTTTCGGGGGCGCGGGCCACAAGGCCCATGAGCATGCTGAGGATGTCATTCATGTTGATTGTGTCCTGGGTAAACTTGGAGGTAGTGATACCTCTAAGAAGAGAGCACGGCTGCGCCGTGCTCAACTTCTACGCAAGCTGTTCTTGAAAGCTTCAAAAGCCTCATCGTATTCGGCATCTAGATGAACGGGTCTGGTGCCGCGAGGAAGACAGTGATGATGGATTTGTTCGCCTGGAACAGCAGGCAGGGTAGTGCCTTGGCGTTCAAGTAGTCGGCCACATGTGGTGCATGTACACCACATGTTCCAAACGAATGGAGGAGCGGGTGGTTCTGTGTGCTCTTCCCAGCCGAATGCGTTGTTGAGAGGAGTCATGTGTTTCCTGGGATAAAAGGAGGAAGTTTTTGCGGCGCAGGACTTCCACTCCTGCGAAGCACACGTTGGATTGAACATTTCCAACGCTGCCGCGTTTAGCTTCAGGGGGCCAACGGTTGTCGGCGGTCCACCAGGGTGCTTTTAACGTCATTCCAAGACGTGATTTTTAGACAAGCTTGAGAGGCGGCTTGCCTGCTTCCTGTCTGCGAGCGTTAGCTTCGCTAATACTCAGGATCTTGTAGGCGCTCATGCGCTTTAGCAGATTGCCACCATCGTGAGTAAGGCGAGCTGCGTTAGCACGAATGCTGTTAGCTGCCATTTCGGCCATTTCTGCATAGCCCAATTTACTCAGTTAAGGATTTTGCCAGGGTTTTGATAGGGTCCCAGAACCTAATGGTGGAGACGGCGGGACAGTTAGCATCTGGTTTTCACCAGGACTGGACTATTCCTTCATCCTCGGATATGGTTAGAGTAAAACCTATTCCAAGGAGGAGCGCGTTTATGGATCATCAAGTAGCTTACGCAGCCGGTATTATCGACGGCGAGGGAAGCATTCTGCTTGCAAAAGTCAGAAGCTCAGCTCAATTCAGGTACCCTGTGGTATCTGTAAGCTCTACAACACCTGAGATTCTTGAGTTTATGAAGAGCCGGTGGAATGGCACGATCGTAAAACACAAGACTTATCAGGACCATCACAAGCCAAGCTGGAGCTGGCGTGTTCAGGGCCGGCAGGCTCTGCGACTAATAGAAGATGTTCTTCCTATGTTGCTTGAGCCTGAAAAGCGAAGGCGAGCCCAGATGCTCGTCGAGCGATATCTGGATCTTACTCCTCGCAATGGTAGGTATTCTCAGAAGATGCGCGAAGCCAAAAAGGCATTCGAGCATGAATTTTTCCATCCTAGTACTGCGTAGCTTATGCCTTAGCAGTCTATGAGTCTCTAGATGGCCTTTGGTCTTTCGACCTTGACCATACGGCGTTGGCACCGGCATTACCCGCTGAGCTTTCACCGTAAGAGCGCTCTTTAAGCGACGGGGTTACCCCCGAAGTCGACCTTTGATCGAACCCGCGTCCCGAGCAGCATTTCCTTTCTGCAGTTACGTGCGTGCCCTATTTGTGTTCTTGGGCAGAACGTCCTGGTTGTTATGGAGTCCAGGCTCCAGTTCTTCAGATGCTAGGTACCTCTCGGTACCTTTCACTAGTCGCTTGGCTCATAAGAACATGACAGCCTTGACCTGTGGATCCTAGATTACACCCATGTAGATTCGGAATCATCTTCCTACACGAGCGTCGTGGGTTCTGCGAACCCGACTGCTTTACGCAGCCATCCGAGCGGACACGAAGTTGCTGTTGTTGTTGGCAATTATAGTTGGTGTTCTGTTTTTGGACTGTACTAGTCCACACGCCACATCTGTACTCTTTCTACCCGGTCGAAGCCTGGGCGTCCCCGTGAGGGCGGTGACCAGCCCAAGGACCTGTTGTACGCAACAGGGCCGGGCACCTACGTTTTTATGTGCGCTACCACGGCTTTGAGTGCATGGCGGGCAGGCCTGCACTGAGGTGATTGTACGGCCTCTGCCGAGATAGTACAATTTGCTTGATACCTAGGGGGGTGCAGTTTTTGAAGCCGGTGGCGTCATCATGCTGCTGAATTCAAGTCACTTTGACTCTTTTTGTATGCGAAAGACCGTGAAACACGGCTAGACTCATACCTAAATAACCTCTTAATCAGGACGTCAACCTGAAGATCGTAGGCAGTGCTTGAGTTCTTAGAGCTAGTTTAGCAGGTACCTTGCTAGCTCTTGCACTTCCCTTAACCTGCGTTAACGGGTTGTGCTCTCTATCTACCCCGGCGGAGCCGGGCGCTTTGGGCCTAAAGGCTGTTTATACTCGCCCAAACGAGTGTTACTGTAGAAGCTTGGCCTTCCAGGCTTCTTGCCAAGTGCGTGCTTGTTCGTCCAAGTACTCAGCATAAGCGTATTTTGCCATGTCGTCCAGGTGGTTGGCCACCGGTACAGCAAAATACTCTAGCCAGGTATCAGGTACCTTGATGGTAGCGCTGAAGCGTAAGTCTGTGCGACAGCCGTCTAGGCTGTCGCCGTTATATACGATTGCGTCGACTAGTAGTGCCTTGTTGTACTTGACGACTGCGGAGAAACATTCTCGGTATGTACACCAAGCGCGTTCTTGCTTGATCAAGAACGCGGGTTCTTGCCAGCTGTGAGCGTCTCTGTACGCTAGCTTGATGATTTCTAGATCTTCGAGACCAGCATACAGTTTCCTGTTGGTGCTCCAACGACTATCCCATACGGGTTCGAGTTGGAGAACCTTCTTGATGTCTGCTGGGCTCATCTGTAGGTCTCCAGGCCAGGTAGGGTATCGACGACTTGGTCGCCGATGAAGTAGTAGGTCACAGCTCCCGAGCCTCGACGGACAGGATCTCGCACGGGACGACCAGCTGTAGGTCCGGGACGTCGATGACGACCTTGGCGAGCCCGCCGGTTTCGAGGCGCGCGGCCTGTTCGTACAGGGTCTTGATGTAGAGGTAGGCGCGCGACCCGTCCAAGCGGAAGGGGGTCCCAGGCTCCAGGTCCTTGAAGGGGACGGAGACGGGTCGCGAGGGAGGCAGGATGGAGAGGGTCACATGGTCTCCTTGTACCACACGGCGCCGACCAGGATGGTAGCGAGGCCGGCATCAGCATGATGCTTGGTCATGTAGTCCGCAGCTTCAGCTTCCACGAGAGAGTGGTTGGTGCAGGCGGTGAGAGCCGCGAGAGCGGCGAGAAGGGCGATGAAACGCATGATTTTCCTAGTCGAAGACCAGTCGTCCGAAGTACGACAGTGCAGTGAGTCCGGCTGACACCCAAATGGCGTTGCCCAGGGTGTTGAGTGCGTCGGCATGAACGCCGACGTCGGTGGTTACATCAAGCCCGGTGAGAAACACCGTAGTCATGATGAGAACCAAGAAGGTCACGAAAGCGAGGAACATGACCAGGGTAAGAAGAGCTCGCATGAATTTACTCTAGTGAGGGGAGGTGCGGGATAGTGGCGTGTGCCCGACTGTGTTCTAGCTAGTCTCCTCACGCTGGAGTCCTGTCCGCCCGGTTCGCTGTAGCTACTAAGGGCCGGAGTGCAATTACACCTTTAGCTAGTTGGGGCCGTCGCCCCCACTCTACTCTTGTACGTCAGGTTAGAGCCTGAAAAGAAGTTCAGTGCACAAGGCATGGCTTCGCCATGCCTACGGTTATGTCAGGGGGCTCCGAAGAGCCCCCTGGGGGGTAATGGGGTTGAGACTATACCCATTTAGAGTGTTCTTTCGATCCCGTACCTTGTAGGCAACCAAGCCTCAAGCTAAGATCTTATCCACCAGGATTTCTCCTGGTATACACCACAGCCGCCAATTTCGCAAAGCGGTTTGGCATCCGCTTACTGTGTGCTGATCGGCGTTCTTCTGCACATCATAGGCTGGCCGGCCCACTCACGTACTCTGAACACCAAGCGTTCCGGTCTTTGGGACCTTTGCGCGCCAGGTTCTCCTTAGGGAGCCTGAACTTAGGCTGTTTTCACACTACAGTCGCTGAAGACTTTCCAGTTCTTGTTAGAACAATCGTCCATGATTGAAGGACAACTGCACCCTATTTGGGTGGCCTTAGTTGTGTAGCTGAATAGGCGCTTCAACGTGTTGGTTCGTACTCTTTTGAAGTACAAAGTCCTACACCTACTCTGGCATTCGCTATGACTAGCTTTACCGTTGTGTTTGGAATCCGGGTTGACCTTCTTCCTCCTCAATGTCGTGTGCCCTTGGGTTTCAGACCTCGGACTACGTACTCAGCCCTACGTGGGTGAGTTGACGACTACTACTTGGCTCTTACTGTTCGTTGCTTAGAGTGTGGCACACTGGGTTCTACACCAATGTTTAGCCACGGCCTGTTCCCTGATCAGAGATCAGGCAGGTACCGGGACGCTTATCCCCAGAGTGGGGACCACACAACTTACCAGCTATCCCCACCGAGGTGAGGACTAGGAGCTGTAGCTTGCTTGAATGAACCTTCTATGCCGAAGGCGAGAGTTTGCAAACGCTCTCTTTACTGCGGTTACCCACAGCTGTTCTAAGGACGTCAAGCCGCCCAGTTTTGCATGTTAGCTGCTGATTTACGATTCCGCTCAAGGCGGTTTGCGCAAGGAAGTTATCAGCTTATGCTCCCTCAAAGAAAAAGCGGCGCCTTCGGCGACGCTTCTGCTGCTACAGCCAGGTACTTGAAACCTGGCTGGCGAGTCCACTGACGAGGACCTTGGTGCCCCAGTCAGCGGGGTAGGTGCCTGCATGGTTCTTGCGAATGGTGTCGCACGCGGCGTTCCATTCCGATTCGTTCTTGGTGGCTCGAAGCAGATCGAGTTCGGCGTCGGTGATCATGGTGCATTCCTGGTTGATGGTCGTAGAAGAGGCGGGGGCTACGCCCCCGCCTTGTTAATCAACCGATGCTCATGACTCCACCTCATCAGCCCAGTAGTTTACTTCGGTTAGCATCGTAGTTCCTTTGGTTTTAGAGCCCCCCTTTCGGGGGACTCCCTCTATCAGGTGGAGCCTATGCTCACCTACTATGGGTCGTCTAGACTCTAGACGACTTTTTGTTATGGAGGGGGTGTGCTTCCCTCCTGGTTACGCCGGCGTCACACCAGTTTCCTGGCGAGACAGCAACTGATAGAGGTCGACGTCAGCGCGTCGAAAACTGATGATGGAGCCTCGGGCCGTGACTGTAGTACGGCCACCAACTCGAATTCGTTGAAGAGCTTGCAGGGGTACATGCAGCATCTGCTGCATGGCCTGGGTGCTCAGGACAACTCCCTCGATCTTTGGGCTTGCCTTCAGCTTGGTGTTTTGGGCAAACCTGTAGTGGTCAGTGGAGTCCGTGATGTCCCGAGGCTCGGGGATTCCTTCTTGCTGTACGAATACAATGGATTCTTCCAGTGTGGTTTCGTCCTTCCTCATTACGAAGAAGCCAGTTTCAGGACTATAGCCGATACCTACTGGATCTGTTGACCCGAACACGTAGGTGTCGATTAGCTCTTGAGGAGCCCATCTGTACCAGGTGCTGGGGTGGAACAGGTAGGGTCGAAGGAGTTGCGGCGTCACTGTACGAGCATGAGGGTTGACATGCATTCGCCGACGTCATTGTAGGTTTCGGAGATTTCTCCGTAGGTACAGACGTGAGCCAGCGCACAGTACTTGAAGTCCTGAGCCTGTCGCTTATAATCGCTTTCGCGATTTTGTGACGGCTCCATGTTGATGGTGCAGCCGCTACCGGCGACATACACTGCCTGCTGGCTGGGGGCTGGATGAATGCCGTCGCCGCAGCCTAGCAGTCCGAGAAGCAGAAGCATGATTTATCACTTTGGGTTTTGATGTGAGCGCGTTTGTGAGTTGCGTAGTATGTAAAGTATCTACTGAGTACATCGCCGGGCTTGATGAAGTAGTGTAGATTCTTAACAAGCTGGTGATTGACGGCGATTAAGTTGGAAGAGACTAGCCGCTGGGCATGAACGAAATCAGCGCACAAGCCGGCATGATGCAAGGCGCGTACGAGCGGCATTGTTGGTACTGACGTCATGTACCCACAGCTGTAAGAGACGCATGGTGCGCCGTCTGCAGGATGGCCAGCAGGACAATGTTCGTTCACAGTGCTCTCCAGTCTGTTTTGGTCCAGCAGTTTTGATCTGCTGGGACTTCAGGTGCTAGCGAGTCCAGTTCGTCCAGCTTGGTAGCAAGTTGAGCTACCTGTACGTACTTGAAGCATCCTGCTTTCATCAAGACACCGATAGTGTCTTCGCCATGGCTTTCTCTTAGCCTGTAGGTTGCAAGCAAGGAGCGGATGACGTTTAGTAGGTCGTTGTTGTTCATTGGTTTTCAAAAGGAGTGAGGGTAGAGCGCGGGATTCGAACCCGCACGCTCTACTGTATTGCATTTAACCTTTACTCAGGCGGTACTGTGATTCCCTGATGCAAGTAGGTGCTCTTCCGGAGCTAGGAGCTGTGATGCGTTTTTGACGAGGCTGTGCATCTACAGGTTGGGACGCCATACTTCCCGATTTGAACCAACAGGTTTCGAAGCTTAAGCTACCTCTACCCTCTAAGAACAAGAGCGCCCTTGCGGGGCGCTCTTGTTTATTCGTGGTGCTGTTGGCTATTCCCTGTAGTCGATGCTGATTTCGACCTGGGATTGGATTTTGGCAGGCACAACCTTCATGGCTTTGAAAGGCCGTCTGATAGTTGCGTTCATGGCTTTGACGATGGCGCGCTCCCAAGATGCTTCGTTTGTGAAGTATTCGTAAACGAGTACAGTCTCGGTAGAGGCTGGGTAGCCGTGACCTGGGTTCTGCTGGCTTCCCAGTGGATGATTGAAGGAATTTCTTCCAGTGTGCTGGCGATGGCCATTGTGACTACCTGTAGGGAAGGGTTGCGTACGTTGGTTCGTCCATGCCGGTTACTTCTGGATGAGCTTCCAACCAGGCTGTTACAGCCTCGGCTCCCAGATACCCTTCGTTGCAAACAACACCGTCTACGACCAGAGCTCGGCCAGGCCGAAACTTCTTGTTGTACTCGATGTGTGTATGAAGGTGGTCCGGGTGAACCCAATTATACTTATGGTACCCGACAGCGTAGATACCGATGGTAAGCACCAGGGTTCCGGGTGCGCTGGGTGGCTGCAAGTGCGATGTACCGTCAGAGTCTTTCCAGCGTTTCATTGGATCAAGAAACCTAGTCCGCGTGCCTTCATGATGTCTGGGACAGTGGCGTGCTGACTGCTGAACCAGACTTCTCCGTCGTCACCAACGTAGTAGCGGTTCCATCCCCCGTCACCGTAGATGACGTATGGGATTTGATCGAGCTCCCAGAGCTGCTGTACGTGCAAGGGGCAGACCGGATTGGTTTGTCCTGCGCAGCAGTGGCTTATGCCGTAGGTGCGACGTACGTATTCCAGCATGGGGCTGTCATCGTACTTGTTGCCTTCCATTGAGGCGATTGCCTCAAGGAAGCGTGGGTCGTGCACGTGCATGTTATTTCCTTCGGCGCTTGTGAGTGAGCGCTGTGCTGCGTGCAAGCAGACCGGCTACAGGCTTGTTGTGCCTTTTGCCGCCTGCTGCTTCAGTTTGTAGATGGTTTGCTCCCGAATCCAAATTGCGCTGGGCGCTAAATACCCTGGCTTTGATTTCGGTACCGCTGGGGTAGATGATGGTGAGTGCGTCGTTGTGCTTGGCACTCTTGATGTCTGCGTATGTGCGTACTTCACGATACCAGTTTCCTCGGTCATGGCCTGTTGGCCAGGGGAAGAACTGGAGTACGTGAGGTGCCGCGGCATACTTTTTCTTTCTATCGCTCATCAGGATCTCAAGATGATGTCTACGTACTTGGTGCAGCCGATGACACGGGGGTGGATACCAATACAGCACTCTAGGACTTGACGGCAGCCGAGTGCAGATAGTGCGTCAGCACGTTGGTAAGCTACTTGCGTACACGTACTTGCTGTGGATTCTACTGCGTAGGGAGAGATGTTCATTTTCCTACCTTTTGACGTGATTGGGGCGTCCCGTCATACTTCGTGGGAGAAAAAGAGAAGTTGGTGTTGCCAACGAAGTAAGGAGGGCTTCGCCCTCCTTGAGTACTTGTAGGCAGCCTGAGGCCTTGTCGGCGCGGGCTGTCATCTGTTGAGCGAGTGGAAATAAGAGGTGGCCCCCTATCGGGGGCTGAATTGGCATTTTGTGAGCCCCTGTCGGGGCGCAGTTATGCGTGCTCAAAGAAGAAGCCCCCGGCTGCGCCGGGGGCTTACTTCTACTGGTTGACGGTTTCGATGATGAGCATGGACTCGTCGACGAAGACCTTGTCGCCAACCCGGCGGGTCTTGCCGCGGAATGCCCACTTGGGGAAGACCGCAGGGCGTTCCTCGACCGTGCTGAGGCTGAGGCCCATGTTCTCGATCTGCTCGGGGGTGGGGTCGATGACAACCACGCCGTTCTTGGACGTACCCCGCGTGTGCTGGGTGTGGCGTCGGGCACCACGACCGGTACTGGGCTTCAACAGCCGGGTGTCGTAGATGCGCTTGCCACCGCTGGTACGGCAGTAGTACTTGTTCTTGTTCGCCTGCTCAGCCACTTTACTCTCCTGGAGGATGGGTGGGTTGTTGTTGAGTACGGAGTGTAGATGCTGGTGGGATTCGAACCTCTACGCTCCAACGAAAACCCCCCGGCTGCGCCGGGGGGTTCTTGCTCAGAGCTGGTCGGTGTCGACGGGCTCGTCCTCGTCTTCGGGAACGCCGTCGGCGATGTTCACGGTCGCTTCCTTGGTCGCGGTCGCGGTGCTGGCCACCGTGATCTGACGCTTGAGCCAGCCACGCAGGAGCGAGGTCTTGCTCTCGTCGGCCCACTTGGTGAGCGCCTCGTCGATGCTGTCGATGTCGGCACCGGCGGCGATCGCGGACTCCACCAGCTGCTCGGTGCTCTGCTCGGTGTTGGCCTGGGCAGCCTCGGCAGCCGTGACCTTGTTGAAGTACAGGCGCTTGGTGCCAACCCAGCCCTTGTTGCCCATGAAGCCCTCGGAGAAGCTGATGGCCTTCTCATCGATGCCGAGTCGCAGCATCTCCTGGTAGATGGCGAGCTGGACGGCCGCCTTCTTGGCGTTCAGCACCGACCGACCGGGACCGTCGATCTGGCCTCGACGCGGGAAGTACGAGTCGTCGAAGGACAGGCTGATGTTGCCCGTACCCTCGGCGCGGAGCTGGTCCATCACGCCACCCAGCTCGGAGCAGGCGCGGGTGACGACGGTCATGAGCGGTTCACGCTCTTCGGCGCCGTTGATGTAGTGGACGACGTGACAAGTCGTTCCCTGAATGTCGAAGTGTGCCATTGGCATAGTAGATCCTCGTTGATGTCTTGCATCGTGTTGAGTGGGGATGAGTCCCTCAAAGAACATGCCCTGGCTGTGCCAGGGCAGTGGTTCAGGACGCGGGTGCGGCTCGCATCTCGGCGGCGTACTCGCGGATCTTGTTCTTGAGCGCTCCGTTGAAGACCGCGGTGACGGTTCCCCAGCTGATGAGTCCGCAGGCGAAGGCCAAGCAGACGATGGGGACGACCATCCAGAACACGAAGCTCAGGAGGATATCCATCGGGAAGAAGTAGCTGATGGCGGCGATGATTCCACCACCGGCGATGATGGCAGCGATAGACCATGCGAGTCCATTCAGCTCGTTTTCGTTGTTGGGCATTATGCCTCTCCAGTGTTGGGGTGTGCTACGGGGCGCACGAGCCCCTCGCAGAACAAGCCAGGGCTGTGCCCTGGCTTGCTTGCGTCACTGGAGGCGATGTGCCCGGCGCCAACTTCTCCTGAACTGCAATTCTGAACGTGTCAGACGTGCTCGGGGGTGTTGTGCGCTTGGGAACAGCAAACGTACGTTGCGTTGTAGTTTGCGATTTACAGTAGACCATTCAGCCCGGTAGCCCTTATAGGCTTCCCCGCTGATGTCTCCTGCGTAGGGTACGAGACGGTTGGCAACGCTTGCGCGTACGCCCGCTCGTAGATCTTCCTTACCCCACGGTTGAGTTCCACCCTTCTGTCGCTGGCTTAGCTGGTAGAAAGCTGCCGAGCATGGAATGGTGAGTTCTGCGTAATGGGGTTCAGTGTAGATGCGCCGGAGGTTGGAATCTTCCCTACTTAGTTCGTTCTTCAAGTACTTAGTGCATTCCTCCTCCGACAGCTCGACAACAATGCAGTTGATTAGCTTGTGGTAGGTGGCTCGCATGGAGTCCTTTTAGTTGAATGTGTCGGGGTCCCTTACGGAACCCCGAACACGTTGCTGGAGGCGAGGGTCGGCGTGGGCCCTCAAAGAAGAGGAGCGGCCTGGGGCCGCTCCTAACTTAGGTTTCCACAAGGGTGCACCCTTCTGCTCTCCTGTCTGGGTGGGCCAGACAAAGCAGGTTACCTGAGTTCCAAACTGGTGTGTGCCGAGGGAGACATTTGGCGATCTCGTCTCGGTATCCGTTCGGCGAGGAGTGTCCTGTACTTAGCACTCGAACCAGGAGAGAGAACGGAACCTCTCCTCGAAGAACAAGACTCGGCTGTGCCGAGTCCTGTTGTTGCTGTCGCTTCTTAGAGGCGCTGTCCCCACTGGTAGTTGTCCCAGGTGAGTCCACGGTCCTCAAGGAAGTTGCAGATGTTTTGGCGGCATTCTTCGATAGTGTCGCCTTCGATGATGACACTGTCGCTGGTGCCATCGTTGTGGTTGAAGTGTACTCTAAACTTCATTCTGGTTGCTCAGTCGCTGGGGTTGAGCTGAGCCTGGAGGCGCTCGATGTGGGCCTCCTGCTTGGCGACCTTGATGGCGAGGTGTTCGGGAGCGAGGTTTCCTCGTTCGCTGCGGCGCTTCCACTTGGCGATACGGTTGTTGCCCTTGTTGATCTCGCGCTGGAGGGCACGTCGGTGGTTGCGGAGGGTGATGGCCCTTCCGGCTTCACCCGCGTACTTGTTGGCCTTGGCCTTCTTCTCTGCCACGATTCTCTCCTTCGAGTAGTACGGTCTGAATTGACCTTTCGTGAAGTTGACTCGACATAGTAAGGATACTTTGTTGCAGAGCCAGATGCTATGCGAGTCTTAGAACAAGTGGAGGCTGTGCCTCCACTTATGTCCGTTTTTACGCGGGCCCCTTATTTGTTCTCTACAAGATACCTTGTTCTCCCGTAGGGTAGAAAAGATTTTGTACGTAGGTGTACGGTTGGAGACAACGCCCCTCCAGTGGGCGTTGAGTAGTGGTTATGCGGGGTGGTTGGCCACCGGGTGCAGGGTAGTACCTTACGTACTGGGGCACGGTCAGTTCGACAAGGGTGCGTAAGGGCGTGTAAATAAAAGGTTTTGTGCACTTGCTTGTGTGCAGAAGCAGATGGGCTGGGGGCTTGTAGGTGCTTTGTAGGTAGTGGTGGAGCACCCTACTTGTCGTCTCGTCTGCTTCCTCCCAGCTTTATTCCAGAACGTCCAGGCAATTGTTCGTACTCCGCAGTTTCTTCCCACTATGAACCCAATCGGTTCGTTCCTAAATTAAAACCCGGGGATTTTTGGAATTAACGTAGGTTCGTCCGTAGCAGAGCAGGGCCCCGAAGGACCCTGCTCGAACTACTTACATCGCATTTTCCTGCGTGTCTGCCGGGTCCCTGGGACGTTCCACACGGTGCACTGCACGAGCTTCCACCTGAGCCTCGCTGTCCCAGTCCAGCAGGAGGTCCTGCTTAGCCCGGTTCATCGCGGAGTTCAGGGCCATTGCACCCTTGATCTCCTTGGCCTGCTTGGTACTACGAACACGCCGGATGAGCGTAGTCCGCAGCGTACTCATACAGTCGGGACAGTCACCGAGGAACACAGGTTCTCCGTTTCCGTCCGTCTTGTGCGCAGCGTGTGCCTTGTCAGCACGCACGAGCTTGGTGAGTCGTGCGTAGACGTCGTCGTTCTTGAAGCACCAGTTGACCACACGGTCAGCCAGGTCCTCAACGCGGTCGACCAAGTACGAGCACTTGGGCTTCAGCTCGAAACCCAGCAGCTCCATGATAGCGGAGTTGCTGTTGGCAACGGCTGTGAACGCGTAGTTCGGCGTGTTGGCCTGGAACACCTTGGTTCCCTTCGGAGCCTTGGTTCGGCAGTCGATGTACACCCGGGTCTTTCGCACGTTGTCGAAGTACCAGTAGGTGCTACCCAGTTCCATCCACCAGATGTTCAGGAGGTCCTGAGCACTCAACGCAGCCAAGCGGATGTCCAAGGAGTCGCGGAGGATATCGATTTGCGCGAGACGTCCCTGATGGGTGTCTTCGTTCGAACCTTCGTTCTTGCGACGCGCATTGATCTTCTTGAACTCCTTACCGTACCAGTTGAGTCCAGACACTTCCCGAAGGCCAGTGCTGTACTCTTCCCAGCTCATGTGCTGTGGGCTCATGGGCATGCCGGCACCAGCGAGGATACGCGGAAGCAGATCCTTGGCAGGCAACGTGTTGTCCGAAGTCCACATGCCTTCCAGCTCCAGCCACTTGGCCCGAGCCCGGTCGTGTGCGAAGTGAACCCAGTTGGTGCTATCACCATCCTGCTTCTGCTTCGCTTCCTCCCAGTTGGTGAAGGCAACGGCCTTGCGGAGTCGAGTGCGCGTGCGCTCTCCGTCCTCGGTCTCAGGTCCCAGACGGTACTGAGTGCGCCACCCCAGGGGCCACCCGGGCTTAACCGTGGTGGACCCATCGTCGTTGGTGAACACCCGCATACACCCATGCTGAATCAGCGTCTTCTCGTACGCTTCTTCGTAGACGTCCAGCGGGAAGTCACCAGCTTCTTCACACAGGAAGTTGTCGGTAACGTACTCGCCGTCGATCTTGTAGTGGATGTGGTATTCGCCGTTCTTATCACAGTACCAGTTCTCCAGCTTTGCAGCCTTGTACGGGTCAGTGGGGCGCACGTAGTTCTTCTGGGAGTCGATTGCTTCCTGGCAACCGACAGCAAACGCAGTTGCCATGTCCGAGGCACCAACAGCGTCGAGCCCAGCCTTCATGATGGTAACGGCACCAACAGGACCGGTAGGGTCCTTGCTGATGTACTCGCGACCTTCCTTGCTGAACGCGGGGATGAGTTCCTTCTCACCAGCGTCGTTGAAACGCATGCGCTTCTCCGACTCCGGCTCGATGTGGTACACCCGGCTGTTCTGCTTCATGTGGAAGAGCTTCACCAGTCGCTGGTCGTCCGACACGCCAACCTCATCACCGTCGTCGTCTCCCTGCTGCTTCACCACGATGTCCTGCGGGTTCATGAAGATCACGTTGGGAATGATCTCCCCCTGCACGGTCTGGTGCGCAAGCGGCTTAGCCACCTTGAGAGTCAGCAGACTCTGAGCCAAGATGGTAGGGAATCGCCAGACAGCCAAGCTACGACCTACCGAGTGGCCGCGGATGACCACACTACCGGGATCGACAGTGTTGTCACAGCACACGACAGGGTACTTGCCACGGATACCACCTCCGTTCGTGGGTCCCCAGAGGGTCTTGGACAGGCTCTCATCGAGCTTGGCCTTGATCATGGGGATGTCCAGCGGGTTGATGCGCGCGTCGGCAGGCAACTGCGAGTTAGCAGCCACCAAGAACTCAGCCAGACGACGGAGCTTGGGGTCGTCGCGAGTAGCGCGACCCAGCAGTCCCTCGGGTCCCAGCTCGGCGATGCGCTCCATGGACTCATCAACCAGCTGGCCGAAGAGTTCCGAGCACGTCCGCATGTCCGACAGGTAGTCGTCCACGTTGGTGTAGGGTCCCGCGGGTCCGATCTGCTCTCCCAGTTCGAAACAGCCCTGGACCTTACCCATGCTGGTCTTGGCCTTCATGATACCGATGTGAACACCGTGGTCCATGATGGCCCAGGGGATACCCAAGGTAGCGCCGAAGGAGCTGTACTCCTTGTGCTGCGCCTTGAAGCGTCCCTTGACCTGCAGGTGGTCGAAGTGGATGGCGACCTGCTCCTCAGCAGGGAGGCCGTCGTTGATTCCTTCGCGCGGGTACAACATTCCCTTCCACATCTTACCAGTGGTAGGACAGAAAGCAGTGAACTGCTTTCCAACAGCACCGTACTGGCTGACAAGCGGAGCCATCAGCGGATGGGCAGGATCGTAGACACCACTGCCATCAGCACCCTGGTAGGTGCCAGCAGCATGGAGGGAGTGAGTACGAACACTGATGTTGGGGATGAAGCCACCAGGAACAAGCGGCGCGCGGAAGCGCCGATTGTAGGACCCGAAGTCAATGTCAGTCGGGAGCATGAGTTCGAACCAAGCTCGAACCTGCTTGCCGACGTTGGAGTCACCAACGTTCCAGATAGTCTTGCCACCACTGTAGAGGTAGCC
>Ga0098056_1000574_pt1 | contig 15311 bp, 10 predicted proteins | sample 17BtaG_FD_92583 | JGI IMG/M metagenome (GOLD analysis project Ga0098056, IMG submission 92583) | Marine viral communities from the Subarctic Pacific Ocean - 17B_ETSP_OMZ_AT15314_CsCl metaG | ecosystem: Environmental > Aquatic > Marine > Oceanic | place: Subarctic Pacific Ocean | collected...
ATGAAAGAGAAGGTGAACATATTAAAGTTTTCTTTACAGAAGAGAAAGGCTTAATGATGGATTACACGACAGCAGAAGGCCCAACAACAGTAAATATAAAACCTGATAATTCAGTTGAAATAATAAATGCTAATGGTGATTCTATTATAATGCTTAATGATGGAAATATAACATTTACTCATTCTGCTAAGTTTACAATTAATAGTGGGGCTAATACTGAAATTAACTGCGAGGATGCAATAATCAATTGTACTAATACCGTTATAAATCATACCTCATCTATTGAACTAGGACAAGGCGCAGTTGAAAAGGTGGTGTTAGGTGATACTTTTATGAAGCTATTTAATAAGCATACTCATATTGGAAACTTAGGGGCACCTACTTCCCCTCCTACTGCAGCAGGTCATCCAATGACTGCTAAGGAATTAAGCCAAAAGCAAGTTAAAACTCTATAAATATATAAATTAATAAAACTAAAAAACATGGCATTAATAAAACCTGTATTAGACACCGCTTTAAAGACTACATTAAATGCAGCATTTGCAGCAGCAATGACTGACTTTGTTGCTGTTATTAAAGCTAGCCCTGCAAAAGGAAATGATACTGAGGCTTTAAATTTAACTGCTGCAATAGCATCATCATCATTAGTATTTTCTAATTTGGCAGGACCCGGTATTTCTGCTGCTGTTGATGCTTATATAAGAACACAAACCATAATCACACCACCAGGACAGACTGTGGCAACTGCAGGTTCTCCTGCTGCACAAGCCGGTGCAACAACATCGCCTTCACCACCAGCTCTTATTACATAATCCTAAACAATTTAGAACTAAAGAAGTATAATAACTAAATCTAAACTAAGTAATATATAATCTATAATAACCATTCTTAATAAAAAAAATAATGATTGAACAAGAAATTACCGTCCAATTAAGCGACGATCCATTTGACACTAAAACAATAAAGGTTAAGGTACCTAAGGGGACTAAATTAATGTGTACTGAAATGTATGCAGCTGAAGCTATGGCTATGTATGATTTACCTGATGAAGAAATTAAAAAGCTAACATTATCAGAAGAATCAAATAATTACATTACACAAGGTGAAATAGTTTCTATTAAAACAAGAAAGGAAATTATTGATGGCGAAGAGGTAGATGTTAAGGTAGAAGCTTTAGTTGATATATCTAAAAAGAACACGGCTATTTGTATTTTAAATAAAGAAGCTAAAGAAATTGTTGATCAATTAGAAGTTGGTATGGTTGTCGATATAAAAGTTAAATATTCTAATTTTGGTACTCTTTATGCATCTATAAGTGATGCGATGGATGAAGTTAAAAGAAATGAAATTTATAATGCGATAGGAAACCGTGGTATTGGATTTACCGGTAAGGTTAAGGAATTAATTCATGGTGGATATTGGGTTGAAGTCGGTGGCGTTCAATGTTTTATGCCAGGCTCATTAGGAGGTTTAAATAAGCTACATAATTTTGAAAAGTTGGTAGGAAAAGAGTTAATAGTAATGCCTATAACTTATTCTAATGAAAAACAAACAATTGTTGTATCTCACCGGGAATATCTTAGAACAATGATACCTTCTGCAGTAGAAGATTTAAGAGAAAATATAAAGGATCATATTACAGGAATTGTAACAGGTACCACTAAATTTGGAGTATTTGCCGAGTTTAATGAATCTTTAACTGGGCTTATACCTAAGAATGAATTGGATGAAGCTACATTAGAATTATTTGATAATAGAAATATTAAACCTGGTGACGAGATTAGTTTTTGGACAAAGGAAATTATATCTGATAGAAAAATAATTTTAAGTCAAGCAGGGCCTAAGATTGATCTGTGGGATGGTGCAGATCAAAAATATAAACCTATGATGGTAACTGAAGGTAAAGTTACAAAAGTAACTAAGTATGGTGCCTTTATAGAATTAGAAAAAGGGATCAGTGGTCTTATTCATAAGACCAAGCTAAAGAATGTAGAACTTACCAAAGGCGATACTGTAAATATTAAAATTGGTAGTGTGAATGTTAGTGATCGTAAGATTACCATGAACTTAGTATAACCTTTATCCTGGTTTGGAATATATAAACAAATCAGGATAAATATGTATTCTAACGAACAACTTAATGCTATACATTCTTCAAAGATAGGTTTTGAATTTGAGTTCTTTTCAAACGAAAACCTTGACCTTACAAAAGACGGTTTAGCCCAAACATTAAATAAGACAATTAGGATAGAGGAAAAGGCCCATAGTGACTTTGTCCCTACTCAAGATATCTTTAAATTAGAACCAGATAACTCTGGTGGTACTGGGATGATTGAATTAGTAACTGGACCTCTTCCTTTTGTTGAGGCTAAGTTAATTATGGCCAAAACTTTAAAATGGATTAGAGAAAATGGAACCACTAACGAGAGGTGTTCAATCCATGTTAATATTGCGTTTGATGGAAAGAAGCTAGGACCTATTGTTAATATGTCTAAATTAGATATAGGAAAATTTGTACTTAACTTTGATGAAAATAAGGTATATGAAGCTTTCCCAAACAGAAAAGATTCCGTTTATGCAAAATCTGTAAAATTTATTGTACCTTTGAGTGGCATGACTCAACCTTCACCAGAAAAAAATCTGTGGAAGAATTACATGTTTGTTAAAGAAAAGTATTACGGTATTAATTTTGGTAAAGTACCTAAAGGTTATATTGAATTTAGATATTTAGGTGGAAAGGATTATGAAAAAAAATATTCCACTATACTTTCAATGACAGAGCATTTTATTACTTCATTATATGAAACTTTAGTTAACCCACAATATAATGAAACAGACTTAAAGGTTTTAGATAAGATTTTAGAAAAACATAAAACTGTTATTGAGTCTTATCGAACCTATTCTTCGTTTAAAGAAAAATTTCCGAACATTCATTTAATGGTTGATCTGCAAACATATGATCAGATTGTTGAAATGTATTATCCTAAAATTAGAGAAAAGATTTTTGATTTAATTACAAAGGCTGATATGAATGAAGGTTTAATTAATTATGATGCTGATACAGGAAGAATACAAATTAAAGATGCAAAATTAATGAGATGCTTTGAGATAAGCGGCGTTGATATTGTAGATTCAGTTATTCAAGGTAACATAGTTAACTGTGATATCTTTGGTTGTGATTTAAAAAATGCATCTGTATTTGAATCAAATCTTTTTGGTGCTACTATTGTCGAGGATTGCAAAATAGAAGAATCCTATGTAAGTAGAAATGTTATATGCCAAGATAGTTATGTATTTGGTAAGAGAGGTGTATTTAGTGGAGAAATGATCGGTGGTATTTTTAGACAAGGGCGAGCAACAAAACTTGCAAGGTTTGGTGATAAAACCGAAGTAATAGAAATAGAAAAAATTAAATAAAGATATGGCTAGGAATAAAACTTGGTGTAATCCGGATTCACAGGAATGTTTAGATGCACTCATTAAAGAAATTAATGATGACTTAACAGTTGCATGTCAAATACCTTTCACTGTGCCTAAAAAAGAATTGGCTCATATTATAAATAGGGCAAAGGATTACTTTTATAAGATATATGAAGATAGTGTAGAGGAAATGTTTATAGCATTACCTGCTGCTGCGTGGGGTGAAAAGGATTTTAGGCAAGGGATTAGCCATAATAGCGGTGGTAACACATTAACTGAAAAGGATGTTAATAATCCTAGGGGCGTTGTAAAAATGCCGCCAACTGTATGGGCAGTTAATAATGTATTTCAAATAAATGGATTCTCTGGTGAAGATGGTGGCTTTGGGGATAATTCATTTTCAGCTGGGGATGTAGATTTTTCATTAGATAAATTTATATACTCTGATGTATATGGTGCAGGTATCGGCTCTGAAGATTTAATGTATTATGTAATTAATTCAAAATACATCGATAATGCAAGACAGGTTTTACAAGCACAGATTTCATATAACTATAATAGGCTTACCAAAAAATTTAGATTTATGGGAGAGTTACCTAAAAATGGTGCATGTATATTTCAAGTATATAATACTATTCCTGATTGTGATCTTTTTCAGGATGAGGCGTTTATAAGATATTGTATTGGAATGGCTAAAATACAATTATCAAGAATATTAGGAACTTTTCAATTTAATCTACCAGGTAATATAACAATTAATTATGATTTAATTTCTACAGAAGGTAGGGATGAAGTTGATGCTATCGTTGAAGAAATAAAAGGAGATGAAGGCGTTGATTACTTTTTCACTGGATAAAAATATAATCTAAGACCCTCAAAAAATGTAGAGAATATATAATAAAAGAATATTCTCAATGATTAAGGAAATATACAGTAGAGACATAGATGCACCAAAGTATAATGGTGATGTAATTGAGGTGACGGATGAATTGCAACAACTGATCCTTAAAATAGAGAATTGTTTATTTACAAGGCAAGGTGATGTTTTAGGTTCTCCTAATATGGGATGTAATTTAGATGATCTTGTCTTTTCTTTAGTATTAAATGAATCAGTGATTGCTCAAAGAATAAGTACGCAGATTCAAACATACTGTTTAAACAGCAGCAGTAGTCAATTTGGTATAGATGTAAGAGTACAGTTTTACAGTACAGTTGATAGAAATGGCTGTTTAGTTGATATTTTTGTAAATGAAGAAAGAGTCATAGGGGCTTTGTTTTAAAATAAAATAAAATAGTTAATGTCATTTTTCAGTAAAACCAGAATTAAAGCAACAGAATTATTCTTTGATGCTTTTCAATACTTACAGCGCCAATATGATCAGGCTGGTGAAGTATTTACACCTGCATCACCCTTTGGTCAAATTCTTACGGTAGTTGCTAATTTAGGCGAGCTTATTTTATTTTACATTGAGGCTGTTGCAACAGAGCTTAATATTAGCAGAGCAAGAAATATTGAATCTATTTATGGCTTATCAAGATTAACTGGTCATGATCCATCTAGAGGTATATCTTCACAGGGGGTAATAGGCCTAAGATTAAATACTTCAGCAGCAACATTAGTTGAAGGTGACTATGTACAAATATTAAATTATGCACCTTGTGAAATTGGACAAAACAGTTTAATGTATTTTATAAAGTTTGACAGTGATTACATTAGATTAGAAAAAACAACTAGACAGTTTGTAAATGTAGAATTAATACAAGGTGAATTAGAAGATCAAACTTTTACTGGTACCGGTACAGCTTTACAGAGTTATAATTTAACTACAAAAGAACCAACCGATCAATATATGGTTGATGTTCATGTTGATGGTAAATTATGGAAAAAGGTAGATTCTTTATATGATATGAATAATGGAGAAGAGGCGGTCATGGTAAAAACAAGCGTAAATGGTGGATTAACTATTTTCTTTGGTAATAATCAATTTGGGCAACCTCCAGCATTAGGCTCTATAATAAAAGTTACTTATGTCAAGACTCGTGGATCTGCTGGTAACATTGGTGGTAAAAATTTAGATATTAAGTTTGTTGAACCAGGCACAGACCCAACAGGTGAAGATGTTGATTTAAATGAAGTATTATCATTAAACATTGTTCGTAATCCTATGTTCGGGTCTGATAGTGAAGATCCACAGTTTACAAGATTGATTGCCCCATACCAAAGCAATTCTTTTGTTTTAGCTAATCCTAATAATTACATTTATTATTTAAGTAAGTACGACTTCTTTTCTTTTATTGATGCATATAACACAAAGGATGATCAATATTTAGATGATGATAATATTATTTACTTATTTTTGATTCCTAACATCGCTAAGAAAATTACCAGTGATAAGGATTATTTTAGTGTTCCTGTAGAAGAATTTTCAATGACTGCCGATGAGAAGGAAATGGTATATGAAATACTTAATGAGAGCGGTAGGCAAGTTGTTACAGCCGAGGTTAGAATCAATGATCCTGTAATAAAAAGATACGCTTTAAATATTGTATTAAGATATGTTGAAGGTTTTGATAAAGATGAGATTCATGCTTCGATTAGGGAGCAGCTTAGTGAGTATTTTATATACATAAATAGAAGAGATAGGATTCCAAGATCAGATATAATTTCAATTATTGAAAATGTTAATGGTGTTGACTCAGTTAATGTTTTCTTTGTATCAGAAGAAAATGAAAAGGCTATATCAGAAGGCTTTTATGAAGTTCCTGTATATGGTACAGATCCAGTAACAGACCAAAAAGTATTAATAGAATCTAAAAAGGTAGAATTAAAAGCAGATGAAGATCCACAATTAGGCCTAGATGAGTTTGGTGATATTGTAATTGGACCTGAAGATTTGGCTATCATAAGAGGTGGCTGGGAAGACAGAAATGGTACATTCTATGAGGCGATACCAAACAAGAATGCTGTGAGTTCTCTTAATATATTCTTTAAAGGCACTATTCCTAATAACCTTTATAATAAAACTCAACAGGCAAAGTTTAATGATCTTAAGAGAAGTAGAGGTACTACTATCGCAACATCTGGTAATTCTAGGAGCACAAATACAGGGAGGTTAAAAAGTAATCCTACACTAAAAGCAATACGAGGAAAGTAATATGAATAAATTTACAGAAAAAAGAACAGGTATGCCTAGTGTTTATAAGGCTACATATGAAGAAGGTTGGATTTTAAAAAATCAAGGTAATGACTATAATGAGAATTTAATGAAGAATTCTTTTTCTAATTATATGTTTAGAAATGAAAGGCTTGCAGAATTCTTAAATGGTTACCTAAGACCTATTATGACATTTTGGATTAACAAAGTAAAGTATTTAAGAATCTATTATAACTTCGGTGTACCAAAAGATTACCAAAAAATAAATTAAGATGGCTAATAATTGGCAACATTTAAACTTCTTTGACAAGAATGGTAAGTATTATAATTTTGATTATGATACTTCTTCTGATAAATGGACAGGTTCTATTTACTTACCTGAGGTATCCATTGGGTTGTTTGAAGTGGGACAGTTATTTATATTAGAAGAGTTCATTGATAAAACTACCAATACAAAAAAATTCGGCTTTCCTCATGGTATAGAAGTTCCTACTGGTACTACTGGGTCAACTAACGGTGTATGTAATTGGGTTGCTGAATGGCAAACAACCGATCCTACTGAAATATTCTTATTTCAATTTAATATGAATTTTGATAGTGGTACACAAACCTCATTGGAGATTGAACCTGATGGGCCACCGCTACAAATACTATCAGAGTTAGAAATTCCATTAGATTCAGATCCTACAGAAACAGTTGATCCTAGAGGCTATACAATAACTGATAAAATTAGATCTGAGGCTCTTCAAATTAATTTAGCAATTAGATCTGAAATTGAAAACACATTTAAAAGAACGTTACTAATAAAAGACGATTGTACTGGTAATGTAATAGCTGAAATTTTAATCTGGGGTGAAACTATAGGAGAAGATGAAAGACTAAAAGTTATGACTCAAAATATGGGCTATAATATTTTAGAATCAGATAGTGAAGTATTTAGAGATACTAATATAAAGGAAATCCTTCCTAACTTTGAAGAAGTTAATTTAAAGAGAAAGGAAATCATGATGGAAGGTAGTAACATTTACCCTTTCATAGGTTCTTATAAAGGTTTAATAAATGCTATTAAGTTTTTTGGATATGATACTTTACAAGTAAAGGAATTTTGGAAAAATGTGGATGCTAACTCTCCACAATTTGGTAAGTATATACAAAGTAATAATATTGCTTTATTTGATCCTACTGTTCAATTTAATGATAAGAAAATTACACTTCCCAATAAAAGGTTTAGAAAAACTAGTTTATTTAGTTTAGTTTATAGAATTAATGAAATTATTCCAGATAGGTACAGTGAAGAAGATTTACCTCTGACTGAAGAAAATTATGATTTTACTATTGAAGAAATTTTAATTAAGCTATTTGGGTTAAAGAAAAAATTAGAAAATGAATTCTTACCACTTAACGCTAGAATTAAGGATATAACTGGAGAGGCAGATTTCTTTGGTTTGCTCGAGGTGGTAAATACAAATAGCAGAAATAAGAAATGCGAAATTACTGCAGGTATAGATACTAATTTTAAATTATCTACCGATGATTGTATATACATGGAAGACCTTAGATCATTTAGTTCTTTTTGTTTAGCATCAGAAGCTATTGTTAATCAAGCAGTTCTTAATTTCTGTAATGCATATATAGCTCCTTTGAGCTCAGGTTCAATTGGAAGAAATTTAGTTTTAGGTCCAATTTCTACAGGTGAAACTTATCCACCGTCACCAATAGGACCAGATCCTAACAGTCCATTAGGTCCATTATATGATGGAAATAATGTTACAGTGTCTGGTTTAGCCGATGCATTCCTTGCATACTTTACCAGGTATTCACCTAAGCTTAACAGAATTGGTGTATGGCCTGATGGTGAATCTTCATATTACTTACCTGATAAACCTGGCATTCCTGTAGGGGCAATGACAGTATTAGAAAATGATTCCTTTAATAATATAACATGGGATAATGTTGATTCTACATGGAATCAACTAAACGATGCTAATAAATTTTTTACATTTGACATTGATCCACAAGGTGTTGTTGCAGGTGATGTATTTACAATTAATGACCCTGATACTAATACCGGTGCTACTTATACAGCGGTGCTAGGTGATACTGATGTTGATGTTAGAAATGCTTTATATAATCAATTAATAAATCTTAAGGCTTCGTTTATAGACCCATGGGTATTCTGGGATATTACACAGGAGACTGTTGTTACTGGTGCTGTTGTTAGATTATTTGGTCAGAATGTTGATAGGTTAAAAGTAAGCTGTGAGTCAAATTTTGGCTCTCAATTATTATTTAATCAATTACCAGGTGAAACTTTATTTACATGGAGTGGTATTGAAAAAGGAAATTTTGAAGAAATAGAATGGACTATTTATAAAGAAGCCACTGATATTTCACCATCTTATTATAAGGTGTTTAGAGGACCTATTTCACAATATAATAAAGTACCGTTAATATTACCATACGTTGGAACTTATAGTGTAGAAATGAAACTATATGACTTATATAACAATATTTCATCTAATGTTAAAACTGATTTTATATGTGTAGAAAATAGAGAGGTTGAATATTCTGGATGGTATCAATCACGAAAGGAAAATTATACCTGGTCTAGTGAAGGTAAATATTTATGGAATGATTACGGATCTTTATGGAATTTACCTATTGCTCCTACGATGACATGGGATGATGAAACTCCTAGTTTGTACACTTCCTTGAATAGAGTAAATGCAATACTTAATAATTTTGGATTAGGGGCATCTCCTGATTTTCAATTATTAAATTACCAAGATGACGGTAAGGCTAGTTTTTCTGGTCCATATAGATGGGATAATTTAAATACCGGTGGTTGGAATGACACTTATCATTTATGGTGGGATATGACAAGTACTACTGGTGATACTCCAGCATTTTTTCAATTTGCTGAAGTTGTGCCTGAAACATATCTTAAAATAACTGATATTAATGGGGAAACCGCAGAGCATTATTTTGATTTATCTACAACTACATTAGCACAAGCAGCCGCAGGATTAAATACGAGTACAAATAAAATTATTAATAAATATGTTTATAATGTAGTTTACGATGCATCAAGTAATCAGAAGTTTATACAGGCAGTATGCAGATATTTTGGTGTACATGGTGATTGGACATATCTTGATATTGTATATACTAACGGTGATAGAGTATGCCCTAGTACAGGTGTAACAGGTTCGCCTTTCCCAACAGGTTCAACCGGATGCCCAAGTTTAATTTATAGAAAAGGTTTACATAAAGCAAGCAATCCTACTTGGAGTACTGCTAAGTTTATAAATAATGGCAAAACTTTACCGAAGATGACGTGGCTTATGTTTGTATATGATAAATGTAAGATACCTGGAAAAGGTGAACCTAGATGGATTATTAAGAATACAACTAACTCAAACATGGCCGATATATATTTTGAGAGTAAATACTTAACTTATCTGTTTAAGGAATCTGGTAAATATGAGATCACCCTTGAACTTACAGATACGAATGGGAATAAATATAAAAAGGGTAGAAATATCCTAGTAATAAAATAGAAAAGAAATGGCAATTAGCGTAACAGAAATTCTTGGAACAGATTCTTTATCAGGATCCAGATTAGTATTGAATGATAACTTCAATATTTTGACCAGTGAAATTAATGCAATGGAGGTTTACTTTAATCCAACTGCAGGAACTATCACAAATCTAAACGATTTAAAAACCGAATCATTAAGAGTAGGATTAAGTACTATCCTATTAGATATTAATGCTTCTACTTTTGATGTTTTAACAAACGTCAATATGACAGGTAATTTAAATCTTAATGGTGGTGGCTTATTTAGAAATGATCAAGATCCACAACCTTTAGATGATACATTTGCGGCAGGTTCACCGATACCAGTAGGTACGAGTACAGCAATACCACCTTATACAATAGAGAGGGTATTTAATACTGACGTAGCAGTACCGGTATCAATATTATTGAATGATGGTGCAATTGGTCAAGAAATATTTTTTGTATACTCTGATGCACAGACTGGTGTAGTTAGTATATCCGGTGCAGTGACTCCATTAGTATTACCAGGTGGTACTAATATTGAGTTAAATGCGCAAGGTGATACGGCTCATTTATTATGTGCTGATGATGGAACAGGAAATGGGATTTGGTTCTTAGTAGGTGGAACTGGATATTCAATAGTTTAATAAAAAGAAAAGAGATACATGGCAACTACGCCTTTAATTAAAACACCGCAGGCGGATGGAGGTACATTTTATACCTTCTCCTCTTCTGCAAGAGATCTATCAAAGACCCTTAACAATGACGAGCTTAAGTTGGTCTTTTCTAAGTTTGTGCTTTTAAATATACCGGACATGGATGGTTTACCTTATCCAGGATTTGGTAGTAATGAAAACTACATGCAATTTGATACTATCGATGGTATGATTGCGAGCGGTGGAAATGCAGCTGACCCAAATGTTAACTTTACACAAAGTCTTCAGAATTACGCGCTGAATCTAGAGGAGTTAATTATTAGTGATACTGATTATGATAATTCTATACAGAGGTCGGTTGCAGAAAGAGTATTTTTTAAATGGATGAAAGAGACTGGTGCAATGAGATTTCGTGCTGCCACTAATCTTGAAAAAAATCCTGGTGTATCTAAACCTTTATTTGTTGAAGAAGACGAACAGCCTACCGGTAATAATCAATATAGAAGAGTAGTAAAATATGTAGGTGATATTGATATTGTAAATAATGTAGATAAAGCAGGTGAAGCTTATACAGAACTTTATATTAATGTACCTACTGAAGTAGGAGGAACTCCAACTATTTTATTTGATTCTATCTCAGACACTAATTATCAACCAAGCCTAAAGATACAGGGTACTGGTCCAAATGCTGAATATATTCTTGGTAGGAATGCATCAACTGTTCACCCACAAGGTTTAAATATTAATGCATTTTATGATTATGACGAACCTTTATTAGGAGGAGGACCTGGTGGCTATAGTGATCCTAATGCAAACTGGATGGATGAGCCTACTCCGCCTACAACCACAAATTCTTATTTCACAGAGCCTATTACATTTACAAATCCTGTAAGTGTTCCAATTAGAAAAGACCCTGCTGATTATAATAATCCGCCTAACTTTACTGGAGTTACTTATATAAGATCTGAACTGGATGGAATATCAGTTGACTTTACTGCAAATGATTATGAGCAGATTGTAACAGATCCTACCATTTCTACAATATCACAATTTAATGGTACTGATTTAGCAGGTACTTTTGAATTTAACGCTGTATTAGTGTATTATGATTTAGTAGATACAAGTAATACTGCAAACACGGTTACTAATCTTTATGGTATTTTATTAGTAGATAATATTACACCTACAACAGATGGTGGTTACATTCAAAGATATCCTAAGTATAAGCCTAACAAAGTTACAGGACAAAATGGAAACAGTTATGGATTTAAAATCAATCTTAGATTTGATGCTTCACCAGGAACGGCCGGCATCGACACAATTGTTAATGACTATAATACATTTTCAATGCAGCTCTTCAGTGAAGCAACTGCACAACTTCAAGAATCGGCAAAGATATTCCAAACACAACAATTAGAGATATCTACCATAGACCAAAAGGTACAAGCATTAGAAAATCAAATAACTAATGTCGCTGATGTAACATCTTTACAGGCTCAAATTACTAGTGTACAGGATCAGTTAGATAATGCTAACTTAGCATTTGCAAATGATACAGTTTTATTAGATCTTATTGCTAAAAATTCTGATGAGATACAAAATTTGGCAAATGGAAATGTCCCAACTACTTTACAGTATAACACAGACGTTTTAAGACAAGGTCCTGGTATTACTATAGATACCAATACACCTAATATAGTTACAGTTTCTTTGGCTAGCCAGGAATATAATTTTATGGTACCTTTTGATAAGGATGAAGTTCAGATAACAACAACAACACCGTTAAACTTAAACCAAGCAACTCCACAAGTATTTACTTCATTAAGAACTTATACTAATATGTTAAGATTGGATACGGTTAATGAGGCTGGTGGTGACTTAAATATTTATATTAATGATACCGACATACAATGGAAAACTGGGCAGACGGTGAGACTAACGTTTAATAATACTCTTAATATAGGGTCAAGAAATATTAGAGTATGGACAGATTCCCCAAGCAGGCTTAATAATGGATCTTATGGAATATCAATGGGGGTTATTACTAACGCTGATATTTCAACTAAACCTATTATTGAGTTTATATGTACAGAGCAAGGTGTGCTGAATTTTGTATATGATATAATCAAATAAATAATAAAAGAAAGAAAGAAAAATAATGGCTGAAAATAATTCAATATCAACACTTTTACCAGAACTTCTTAGACTTTTTAATAATTCTTTAGAAAGTTTTGAAAAGGTTAATCAGGCCATAACTTCTAGTAATGAGTCGGTTACAATTAATATTCAAAATAATAACGGAACAAACTCAAGAGTCACTATACCTAGTTTTGGCTTTCTTAAAAATTCAGTTGATAGACTGCAGAGTAATATAGATACAATTACCAACCTAAATGGTAGTAACAGTTCTATTAGATTACCTGATGGGACTTTTAGAAAATTAGTACTTGCTAAATTGCCTACAGAGGCGCAAGATTTAAGTGCTATAAATTCAGTTGAAAACTTTAATATTAAACCTAATTGGTTCTTTGAAGAATTAATTAACCCGTTACTATATGTATCATTTGATTTAACTGGGCAAGTTCCAATTGACACAGAAAGAGCCATAATTCAAAGATATATTTTAAATACAAATACTCAATCAAAGGTTAATTTTTTTACTGATAGTTTTGAAGGTAGGGCAGATATTAACTATAATGATTTTTTACAGGAAATTGTTGAGAGAAACATTTCATATGTATTGGATGAAGCAGTGGTTGATTTACCACCAAGAGTAAAGAGGTATACAGGAAACTTTAGTATATTAAGAATATCAGATGCAACGGTTACAGAGGAGGTAAACGGTGTTAGTATCACATCTCAAAGAAAACAATATAAATTAAATAAAATATTTTACACTGATTCTGAGGCTGACTTTGATGATACAATACAGTTAGCAGTAGGTGATAGTCTAGAAGTAATTAGCAATCCTATTAATACAAGGTATAGAGTTATAAAATTAGATTCAAGCACTAACACAGTTATTTTAGAATTGGTTGAAGGATCCGAGCCTATAAGAATAGGCGCTGATATTCTAAAAATTGCATCATCACTAGAAGACAATGTACAAGTAGACGTTACTGTTGGATTTAACGAAAGGTGTGTAACTTTTGTTAAGCCTATTGATCCTGATTCTAAAATACCTTCTGTTAATTGGTCACCTGGTAGTGCATTTTATACAAATACTTTAACCACATTAAATGCTGCAGGATCAGAACAAACTTTAGCAGAATATTACCAACAGAGTGCAATTGACTTTGGTGCAATGCTACTTTCATTTGCTGATGATAAGATACCTACAACAAGAGAAGGCGTTAAACCTAATTCACCAACTGTTAATGTAGAAGATTTTAGCGTTAAGCTTATCAATGCGCAAGTCAGCGATTCACCTGCAATAATAGAACTTACTGATTTAAATAATCAAAAGAATACAATTGAATCTACTCTTAAAGAATTAGACGGTGCAATTTCAAAAAGTAGAGCAAAGATACAAACTACAAATTATTCAACTGAAGTTGAGAGAGATGCTGATGTCAATGCATTACAAGGATTAGTCACTGAAAGATCATCACAGGCTGAATTATATTCATCTGTAGTAAAAGAAATAGATGCAAAGTCAAAAGATAATTCGGTATCAAGTATTTCACCTAAATATAGAGCTAGAGGATTTTGGGCAATGCCTGAGGAAAAATCCACACCGGCTACTGGAATACAATCTATAGTCAAATTTAAAATAAGATACCGTTATCTTTCTAGCGACGGTGCAGCTAATCCTGTTGATCAATTTAAGTTTAAAGATGGATCAGGTGAAAGCCAAGGTGCATTTTCTAATTATAATATTATAGATAGTACACTAAGACCTAGAACAAAAGATCCTATAACAGGTGTATATCAATGGGTAGAGATTGATGCTGATAATGCAGACTCAGTTAATATTAATCAATTAGATATACCTATAAGAAAGGGTGAACAGGTAGAAGTGCAAATAAAATCCATTAGTGAGGCTGGGTGGCCATCTAATCCATTAGAGAGTGATTGGTCAATTCCAGTAATAATAGCATTTCCAGCAGATCTTAGTTCTGATAATGCAGTAGAAGCTATAATTAATCAAAATCAACAAGATTTAGCAAAAGTTTCGTTAGAACAAGATCTTAATGAACTAGGTATCCAGGAACATTTAAGCAGTTCCTTTGTGGCTAATGAAACTTATTTTGCACATTCATCACCAGTAATTGCATCAGGGTTTTTATCCGAAAACCAAACACCTATAGATTTATTTACTAAATTAAATGAAATGCAAGCTAGACTAGACGAGTTTGCTGAGATACTAAGGAATGCACAAGGTGAGTTAGTTGTAACATTAATTGACGACCAAGGTAATGTTACTAATTTAAATAGAAATTCTGTAACTAAAGTTTTTGCAGGATTTTATTCACAAGAAGTTTCTAACCTAGACGATCCTAGAGGAGCTGTTATATC
>Ga0098056_1000576_pt1 | contig 15283 bp, 6 predicted proteins | sample 17BtaG_FD_92583 | JGI IMG/M metagenome (GOLD analysis project Ga0098056, IMG submission 92583) | Marine viral communities from the Subarctic Pacific Ocean - 17B_ETSP_OMZ_AT15314_CsCl metaG | ecosystem: Environmental > Aquatic > Marine > Oceanic | place: Subarctic Pacific Ocean | collected 2015-01-18
AAATGTAGAACCATCACCTTTGGTAAAGGTTAATGTATTTGAAGATACAGAACCAGTTATCATTAGTGAACCTGTATCTAACGATTGTGCTAATGATGCAGATACGCTTGGGAAATCTGTAATTGCGATATCACCTACTACTTCTAATTCTTTTGAAGGATTCGTAGTTCCAATACCAACATTAGCATTATTACCTAAAATTACAGTATTGGAATCTGTTAGAGTTATGTTTGCCCCTAATGCAGTAGAGTTTTCAATGTCTGTATTATTGCCATATGAGGCATTATATCCTAAGAAAGTATTATTAGAGCCTGATAGATACTTACCATTTTCGTATCCGGCTAATTGGCCGATTGCAACATTATTGATTGATGATGAAATGTATTTTAATGTACTAAATCCTATACTAACATTTGCTTGACTACCACTGGTATATTGTTGAGAGTTTCTACCTATAACAACATTCTGCGTTCCACTGTCAACAGCATCTTTCATAGCATTCTGCCCAATAACTACCGATTGTATTGGAATGGATGCGGGGGTTGGGATTGTAAATACTACCGAAGTTCCCGCTGCTGATTGAATTTGTATGTTGTCAATTGATGCTGAATTTGAGGATTCTATGTAACGATTTACATTCAAATCACCATCTAAATTTATATCACCCTTTAGATTTATAGATTCAGTAGCAGTATTATTTGAATCTAATATGTCTTGGAGTGTACCTCCACCACCACTTGATGCAGCATCGGCTATGGATTGTGATACATCTGAAATACCTGTAATAGACAATGTGCCATCATCAGTTACTTTAAGTAGTTCATCATTATTAGCATTTTGAATCAAAAGTGCATTGGTTGCTGATGTTGTACCATCTCCCTTTGTTTCAACACTACTTGTAACAATAATACCATCCTTAAATGATGTGTTACCATTAATACCTCTTGTAAACTCTACAGGCGTATCAATGGTATTTTTAGTAAAATCAGATTCATTCTTATTGAATATCGTCACATTTTTGTCGTAATCAAACCCACTATAGAATAACAAATCTCTGCTTCCAGATACATTGTTAAATGATATTGTGTTTAAATTATTCTGAATTCTAAATTCTGTATTTTGTCCTACTTCAAATGAATTTTGGGTAATCAGATTCTTAGTACCACGAATTGACATCAATGGAACAGGAGTACTTCTTATGAATTTGATTTTATTGTTTTGTAGTATATTCTCTTTACCAGCTGATTTTATTAATGTAGTAGCTAATCTATTATCAAATTGATTATCTCTACCCTCACCATCTGAACCTGTGAGATTGGTAACACCAGATAAATTTAGAGATGAGCCTGAGAAGAAGTACCATACATTACCATTACCACCAACTTGTCTATGTGGTGGGTATTCTATATTTAATCTAACAGGTGTAGATGATAGTAATTGTTTTTCAGCTGGGTTTTCTGTAAATACTGCAAAATCTGATGTGTTAAACTCTATTGCCGAACCTTGAACTATAACATCGGTTGTAGTTCCAGTATAGGTAATTACTTGTACCTCATTACTTGAACCAGTTAAACTTCCACTTATAGTGTCAATGGTAAACTCCATATAAGCATCTACATATGGGATGTATTTTTGACTTATAGTGGGGTCTATACTACCTGAATATATTCTAAGGGTGTCTCCAATCGCTAGGGTTACAAATCGATTAAATCTATCTTCAAAGTTAGCGTCTGCTTCTTTAGTTACATCAGCAGGGTCAGGATATTCCTCAATTGTGGTGTCTGCTAATATAGCAATAGATGCTGTTGTAATATCAGATGAACCCGTACCATTGAATGAAATTGAACCAGTAGATGATATTTCATTTGTTGGGTTAGTTACATTAAATGATGAACTTCTAAATATGATTTCTGCTTGATTCTCTACTTTAAATTTATAGTAGTTATAAAAGTCAATAGAGTCTCCAATACCAAAGGTGTCTAATAACTCTTCGTGATTTTCACCATTTACATCAATTGTACTAAATGATGCTTTTGTGAAATCTGGACTCATTGGAAAATCTATAGAGAGAACGCCATTAGATGCGGATGGTGTTTGTTCGTAATCCCAATTAACTCCACCACTAAAATTTTGCGTTTTAGAACCAGCAACACCATCAACCCACTGGATTCTTCCACCTGATTGAGGTACGTTACTATATGAACCACTACCGGCAGTTACTTGTACATTATTTCCTAAACTACCATCAAGTTTAGCTTGTGATAAAGAACCAGTACCATCGGTATTATTTCCTAATATTACTGATATGAATAAACTTCCACTTTCACCTACTGAATCATCAAAACTTGCAGAGTATAGGTTAGACCCAAAAGCACCATCACTACCACTTTCAGGCCTTATAGATTGATAATGTGAGAATGAACCTGAGAATGCATAGTTAATCTTTTCTGCTAATCTCTGCCCATATTCTGGCACATTAGTGAAAGACGCTGATACATAATATGCAGGGAATTCATTTACACTATATGGTGGGTCAACTGGTGGGGTAGAGGGGGTGTTTCTTTTAGAGAATCTTTCACCATCATAAGAACCCAAATCTGGATTGGTACTTGAAGTTGTATAGAATACGGCATCAATTGAACCCGGTTTATCGTTGGCACTGTTACCATTTAAACGAAAAAAGAAATTAGTTACACTAACATCAGCATCTGTTCCAGTACCATATTCTAAATTATCAAAGCTAAGAGTTATACTTGCAGGAATGTTATCTGGAGTATTTACATATTCTAAGTTTTCAAATGATGAACTATATTGGAATAAGAGTGCTAAACCACCAAGTGTATCTGATATTGCAGTAGAGCCTGTTTCACTATTAGTACTTTTATCAAATGTACTATTTGCAATATAGTTTCTATTATTAGCAAAATTAATTGCACCTACATCAACAAATCCTCTGAATTTTGTGTTGTCTATGGTGTTACTACTACCTAATATATTTAAAAATCTGTTGGTTGTATATGCAGCTGAACTAATGATTGATGATTCAAAATAAGAATCTCTTAAAGTTTCAGATTCATTTAATTGTACCAAATTGTAAGTGAATTTAGCAGAATTACCTTTACCATTATCTCTAATACCTCTGATGTTTGAGTAGATGTTGTTACTACTACCCACATTAGATTCAATCAATCTATCACCCATATCTGATAAAAGGATATTATCAAATACACTATAGTTTGTAAATTTATTTATGATACCATCTCTAGCATCAATAGAAACATTTTGAATAGAACACTCATATGCAGCAGTTCTAACCATTGCATATCCGACTTTGGATGCGAGTCGTATGTTTTTGATAGTAGCATTTTTTACGGTATATCTTTCAGCAAATCCAATAGTACCCGATAGTTTTGTTATGAAAGAACGAGATGGGCCGGCAATTGGGCTTGTAAATGGTATAAGTTCATTTGATTCAATATTACCCTCTCTAAAAGGTAAATCTTTTTCTATGATCCTATCTACCGTTACCAATGCACCTGATGGGGCTGTTGGTGTTATGTTAATAACTTTCCTGGCCTCAAGATAGTCTGCACCATTCGCATACTTTTCATCAGGTGTAAGTGGGTTTGGTGAACTACGAACATATATAATATCACCTACTGAGAAATCCAATCCGTTGAAAGTATCTCCAGAATCTATAGATGCGGTGTTTGTAATCTGAATATCTCTGTCACCAGCACTTATGTCTGCAAACGGATATCTTTGACATTCCCTTAATTCAAGTTCTTCAGCTTGACCTAACGATATTGCTGGAGAACGAATGATTGAGTTTGCACCAAAGACATTATAAATTACAGAACCCTCTCCCTCACCTTCTAATGTGACATTATCTTTCATTGCAACTGGATATTGTATTGGATACACCCCTTTGGGAACATATACAGTACCACCACCTGATTCAGATACAAAATTTATTGCCCGTTGGATAGCACTTATTCTAGTCGTACTTATTGGGCCTGAGTTGGTGTTTAAGGATGCTGATAAAAATGCAGGTGTTTCTTCTCTTGATGAAAATTTAGATGCTCCAAAATCTAATACAGATACCTTAATGTTTTCTGCAGTTACAATTCCTGGATCAGTAGATGAACTAACTACTGTATATTTACCTACTAATTTATCCCCACTACTTTTTACAAATGCATTACCCAATGAACCAAATGACGCAAAGACTCTGTTAATCAGTATTTTATTTTCATCAGACGATTCTTCCACATTTAAAAGAGTAGTATCTCTTTTTGCCATATCCGAACCAAAAATTGTGAATCTAAATTTTAGTTCTGATGGACTATTTCCTAAATCATATCCACCGATTGAGTTGAATCCCATATCTTTTTGATATGTAATTGTATCGGATGAATTTTCTTTCTTTTCAACTAAGATGGTGGTGCTATCTCCAGAAACTGCTTCAATTTTAATATGCCTCGGTACTATTACAGGAAATTGGGATGTAGCTTGACCAGCTATAGGAGTGAACGATATACCAATATTGTATAACGATGCTACAAAGTCATTTCGTTCTAGTTGTGAGTTTGTTATCTCATCAGCAATTGAAAGTATGTCTATGTCAAAAGATGCAGTAAAGTTAGAACTCGTCATGTCTAACAATACAGTGTCCTTTGTAATATCAGCTGTAAACATATTTGCTTTGGATGAATTTTCGGAATCGAATTGTTGATTAAACCCACTACCATATGTTATATACGAACCATATTTAGATTCTAAATTAGCAAAGAAGTCATGCTGGTCACTATTTGGTCTATAAGACAAATTGACAGGCATTGTATCAGCATACATCGTTCTCACATTACCATTATTTTGTCCTTTGAGCTGGTTTTTGTTTTGTAACAAACTATTTTCATAAACTAAGGTATGTGAAAAACCACCTTCTATAATGTTACTTTCAGAAGTATCATCAATGACTATAGAAGGAGCTTCATTCTCATCGTTTTGATGATATACAAATCGTTCTGAATAATTACTCGATGTGGGGTTAAATGGATAGTCTGCTGAACCTGTACCTGAATATGCATCGTACCAGTCCCAAATTGTACCATCTATTCTATTTGAACTACCACCTTGAAGAAAGTAACCAGTATTAAAGATGGGGCTCGTTTGTACCAGTATATTCTCAAACATATTCTGAGAAATTTCAAATCCGGAGGAAAGTCCATATAATGATCTTGAAATTTCAAATTGTGTATTTTGAGGACATACTAATGCAATTCCTCTTTGACAATCAACAATACCAACATCTTTGAAAATGTTGTTATTAGTAAATAATAGTACATTTGCTGTAAATCCATTTGTGGGGAATATGTTGTTTGTAATTGTCTTTTCAGGATATGGTTTGTCAGTTGCTAACGAACCTGACAAAAACCTAAACTTATATCCATTACCCCTAACTCCAATATTTTCTGGGTATTTACCAAAGTCAATTTTAATACTACCACTAGGGGTAGTGTCTATATAAGATGCGGATACAACATCAATCCAATTTTGGTTGTCAGCATTAGAACCGGAAAATACACTATTTATCTTATTTACTAACGCTTGTCCATATCCTTCAACAGTTAAGTCAAATGTACGACCATCTGTATCGAAATTATCATCATCTCTATATATAAAATATTGTGCAATTTGACCTGTACTATTACTTGGATTATTTGGATTTAACCCATCTGTAAAGTCATTAGAACCTGTTACAGTAAACCAACTAAATATAGATCGACTATTAGAATCTTTATTATACCCATCAATTGAAAATGTAAAGTTTTCAGATAATACGTTGTTTATACCACCACTATCTCTTAGATGCCTTCCATAAAAAGATTGGGAAACACTAACAATATCGGATAAATCAATCGTTAGAGATGCCATATCATACTCCGTTGCATCAGAGCATGATGTTTCTAACCTAATAGCGTCATTGAACGCTTCAAATTTTATGTGTTCGAATTTACTGTAACCAGTACCTCTACTATATTGGGTTGAACTACCATCACCCAATGCTCTTAAATCGATTCCTGGTGGGACACTTGCATTTACATATATACCATACCCATTTAAATTAAGGTCATATGGTTCTCTAAATCTTTCATCAATATTACCTTGTTCGTATGGGCCTGGCCCTCTTATTTGTAAATTTTTACCACCAGCATAGAATACACCCGCCTTATTCCACCAGTTGTTATTACCATATAATGTTGGAGAATTGACTTCTAATGTATCATCAAACCCAGTTTTGATTGCGGCCTTACCTTTATAGTTTACAGATGAAGATATATCTATGAATCCATTATTAATCTGTGCACCACCCCATAAGAATACACCATCATATGAACCTGTAACAAATAGTCTAGACCCATTTAGGTCTAATGTTACATTTTTTGGAACATATATAGTCTTACCAATTTTAAAAGTTTTGGCTTGTGGTAATTTAACAGTTGTAGCTCCAGTAGTTTCAAGAAGAGTTTGGGTAGACTCATTAGGTGTTCCAGGCGATAATACAATTTTTTTCTGTGGTGAGAATATAGAATTTACTGATTGTTCACCAAATTCCCATTCACCTGCCAAATCTAATACTTGTTGAATAACATCAGCGTCATCAACTATTCCATCACCTACCGCTCCAAAGTCTAATACATTTAAATTCTTACCACTTATATTATTCCAACTTCGTCTGTCACCCCAACCATCATGTAATAATACTCTTAAATCAGTTCCAATAGGATTTTCCTTACCATTAGGCCTAATAGGACTATAACCTAATGATTGTGTTGAAAAAACAAGCACATCGCCTGGATACAGTGGTTGTCCTTGGTTTGTTATTGTGATACTTGTTATACTACTTTGACCTGATACTGAGATTGATGCTGTTACATTAAAGTTTGATGCTGATACTACATACTCTGGGCCGCCTGTTGATCCCGGCCATCTTATAAAATCAGAACCTACAAATGGTAGTAGTGCATCTGTTGTAGTCGACAAGTTTGTTGTAGTAGTTCCATCTGATCCCGTTTGGAATACCGTAGTATTCAAATCTGATGAATTAACTAAGAATGACTCTGATGATGATACATATACAACTAACTTATTAGTTCTTTCTTCGTATGATATGTCATTTGATTGACTAATGTTTGATAGTTGTACTATATCATCAGATACATTTACCTTTCTCCAACTAGAACCAGTATCAGGATAATTAGCATCCACCAACACAAATAATTCATTTGTATCTTTCTGATATACTGTTAATCCTTCGTATACATCAAATGTAGGGAAAGATAATCTTGCAGATTCGTCAGCAACAGTCATCCTTGAATCTATAGGTTCATTGACGGATGGTTTAAACGTATTTATTATACTAATAGCCATTCAATTTACTCTTTATGTTGTTAACTTATATAAAATTGTTGTACTTGATAGGTTGTTAGATCTATATACCTTATAATTTCCTACTACTGTTTTAGTAAATACATTTTTATCATTAGAATTAGAATTATCTACATTCAATATTCCACTAAGGTCTGATTGTCCACTATCATATATTATATATATATATTCTCCATTAGTGTTTATTGTGAATTGTTCGTTGTTTGGATTTATAGTTCCTTTATCAATAGTTCCGATATTGTTTACCCATTCATCTATATCTTGTATTTCAGATTCAGAGAAAGAAGTTGCTGTAGATGCACCATATCTTAAACTTCGAATTCTATTCGAAGTGGCGGTAGATGTTTTAGTACGAGTAAGTTGTGGGTCGTTGTCACCGGTTGGTGATTGATAGTTTGCTGTAGCTTCTATTGTTACGTTTCCTGTCGCACTAACTGTTATCGGGGATGATGATGGAGAGGTACTACCGCCAGTGTATTCCCACCCATTTAATTCTCCTGAAGATGTGGTGAACGCTATTGAACCTGTTGCACCTTCTTCTATAGTATTTCCACTCATTAACTGAACATTGTACGTTCTACCGATAGATGGTGCTGTTGGTTCTACTTTAGATAATGTTCCAGTAATTGTATCTGATGATTTAAATAGTGTACCATCTAATGGTGATGATGATGTATACTCTAACCTGTATGTATGTGAACCTGATGTTGTGGTGTTAAATGATAAACTCGTACCCGTACCAACTTCTTCTAATAAAGTACTACCTTCGTATAATGATGCTGATATTAAAGTGTAACCACCATTATTCCAACTACCATTCACATCATATTCATCTTGAACTTTATTAAATCTATCTACTGCAAAACCGCTTAAACTTGCATTCAAAGAAGATGGTTCTGTTGGAGAACCGAATGTTAGTGTTAATTTACCATTTAAAAAGTTTATCGCCACATTATCATCATAATCATTCACCTGTATATTTGTTAAATCAAAAGTGTCCCCACTAGCAGTATCGTATGTTATCTTTCCTGCTGATGATAATGATTCAGATACACTTGGGAATCCTTTTATTGATAAATCACCACTAGCACTAATATTACCACTACCAGATTTAATAGCAAATTGTGTTGTACTTCCAGATACTATTTTAAAACTATCAGTACCTTCACTTACAGATGCTGTTACATTGGTAGTTGATATTCTTGTTAGATTCAACCCTATCACTCCAGAGGCAGGTACATTTGTTAATCCACTACCATCACCCTCAAATGAACCACTAAATGAACCTGACATCGATTGTACTACAACATCTTGTCCTACTAAATTAGATACAATTTGTGCTGAACTACTGACAATACCACTAGGTATGTTCGATATAGAACCATAATCTACTTGTGCTGAACTACTGATAGTACCTGATGGTAAATCTGCAACAATCTGTTGAGATGAACTTATTACACCCTCTACATTCAGTTTGTTTTTTACATCTGTATCAGTATAATGTACTAAATCACTAATTTGTGATTCTGTTATCGTAATCTGTTGTGAACTACTGATAGTTCCTGATGGTAAGTAGTCTTTTGTTTGTTGTGATGATGATACTATTCCATTTGGTATGTTGGATATAGAACCATAATCTACTTGTACTGACCCACTAATAGTCCCATTGGGAAGATTTTGTATGGTTTGTTGTGATGAAGATACTACGCCTGATGGTAGATAGTCTTTGGTTTGTTGTGATGATGATACGATTCCACTAGGTATATTGGATACTGAACCATAATCTACTTGAGCAGAACTACTGATTAGGCCTTGGGCATTCAGATTTGCTTTGAAGTTCTCTCTAAAGTTAGAATTAGCAGTAATCTGATTCGCCTGATGTGGTGTAATCGTTGGTGGGGAGTTTTCTAAGTCATAGTAATCTACACCGACTAAATCACCAGTGAACGAACCCGTAAATGAACCATTAAATGTACCTGTATAATCAGCCACTACATATCCTCAAAATTTATTAGTTTAATATAAATATCAGTAATCGGATAATAGTCTAAATATCTCATCCAATGATTCATGTCTATGATTATCTTTCAATATTACATCATATACCCAATTTGAACCTTTTAGTTTTGGAACTTCATGTATTGCTGAGTCGTTTTGGAACTTTAAATCGATTTGTTGTTTATCACCACAAAGAATCATAGTAGAACCTTTACCAACTCTACCTAATACCATCAATAATTGTTGTTTTGTTAGGTTTTGGAACTCATCTACGATGATTATTGCATCATCAAAGGTTCTTCCTCTAAAATGTGATAATGATACCAACTCAATGTTCTCATCCTTTTCCATTTTTTCTAAAATAGCAGGTTTGTTGTACACCTTTCTCATATTAGAACGAATGGGTACTAACCAAGGCTCCATTTTCTCTTCTAATGAGCCAGGAAGGAATCCATTGTCCTCATTTGATACAGTTGGCCGTGTTATAACGATTTTATTTACTTGTCTTTTGAAAAACATATCCAATGCAATCTGAACTGCTAAAAGGGTCTTACCACTTCCTGCCTTTCCTACTACAAAATTAAATGGATGATTTAGTATCTGTGATTTTGATAACTTTTGCTCTTCTGATAGAGTGATTGAGAATCTAATGTTACCCTTTGGTGGGGCTTTCTCTTTATTTTCCGCCATATATCATTCCTTTAGTGAAACCTTTGATATAAATATCCTATAGGGTATAAAAAAAGGGGATACCGAAGTACCCCCTAATTCTAAAATATCAATAATTAATATTCAATATCTAAAAATATAAATAGACAATCAATTACTGAATCTTATGTAATCCATCTACGAATACCTTTCCGTAGAACTCACCTCTGAGCATCTTCTTCGCGTAGCGAGTCATAACACCCTTACGAGGAGTGAAGTTCTTAGGATCGTATACGAGAGGAGTCATAATCAATGGGATATATGGAGCATATACCGCACCAGTCTCAAGGAACTGAGTTCCTCTATAACCCATAAGGATTACGTTCTCTTTCATATAAGGATTCTTATAGACTTGGAATCTGCTATTCAAAGCACCAATCTTAGTTACACCAAATGCGAACTGAGCATCACCATTATCTGCTGTAGAAGCATATCCTGGGATAGATTCGATGATTGTTGCAACATCAGGAGATACTACCAAGAAGTTAGCACCACCTCTGAGGGTCTTCTGATGAATCTTATTAGATACACCAGCGATAACAGTACCTAAAGTCTGGAACCATGCACCCTGAGTGAATGCAGAAGCTTGAGCTCCAGTAGTAGAGTAATCAGCGAATGCAGAACCATTCCACTCTCTACCAACTTGAGTTGACCAATATCCTACTGACTTAGCGTCTTGAATCAACATATCTAAGATTTCAAAGTCAATCTCTTGTGAGATGTACTCAGATAACATAGAAGTCAATTCAGCTTCAGCGTCAATTGAATGGTAAGCGTTCAAGTCCTGTGCGAATTCAGGAGTCCATTGTGCTTTCAACTTACGAGTCTTAGCAACGATGGGTACACTTCTCATTTCAACATTCAATTCTGGAATATCGATGTCAACTTCAGGATTTTCACTAAGTGAAGTTCCAGTTGCTTCGAAATCACCACGAGTAATATCAGTTGGTTGCTTGTGATACTTAACAGTGATAGAACCTACATCAGCTGCATCAGATGATTTAACTACAAATGTTACATCACCATCAGCATTGATAGTAGTGAATGCAGGGTATTGATCTGTAACATTACCACCCTCTACTCTAAATGCTCTAACACCTTTCAAATCATGTGAACCTGTTTGGAATGCTGTGTTATCAACAGTTACTGAAAGAATAGTTCCAGCAGCAAGTGCAGCTGCATTTGATGAAGAGAACTGAGTGTCATAGTTGTAAGTTGCAGCAGTTACTGAACCAGTAGCGTAGTTGTTACCAGCTTGAGCGTCCGCACGAGTCAATGTATCAGTTACAGCATCATTAATAGTATATCCAAATCTACCAGCACCATACAAACCACCTGATGGGTCGGCTGATGTTTCAGTAACACCGAATACAGAATCAAGTTGAGAGTCTTTACCCTCACCAGTAGCAAATCCTGGCTGAGCTGTTCCATATTTGAAATCTAAGTAGAATACAAGACCAGAAGGAAGGTTCATTGGCTGAACACTTACAAAGTCTTTTGCTACGATTTCACTAAAAATACGTCTTACCAAAGGAAGAGCTACACCAGCCCATTCTTCAGAGTTAGCAGAAGTACCAGTAGCTGATGCTTCTTTTACTAACTGACGTGCTTGGTTTTCTAAAAGGGTTGCAACACCAGCTCTTTCGATTTCGTTGTCAATACCCTCAAGAAGACCAGTCTTCTCCCACTTACCAGCTAATACGCGAGTAGCTTCGCTCAAGCGAGTCTGGTGAGAAGAACCTTCATTAAGAATTTTTGATAAATTCATTTTTCGTCTCCGTTTTTAAGATTATTTGTTTAAACCAGCAAGCGTTTTCCATCTTGCTGCCATTTCATTACCCTCAGAAATGATTTCTTTCTTTGGGGCAGAACTTTTTGTTGCCTTAGAAGCATAACCCTCTTTAACAACCATCTTCTTTCTCTTAGCTACATTTAAATTTTCAGCTAAAGTAGAGAAGACCAATTTTGCTTCACGAACTGAAGATGTTCTGTCGAAGTTTTCAAGAATTTTAACTTTCTGATTTTCATTCAAGTCAAATGTTCTGAACAAACGATTAGTATAGAGAAGTTTAGCATTCAACAAATTAACTTCGTTGATTGTTTTTTTCAAAGATTTGATAGTTGTGTAAGCTTCTTCAAGTTCTTCTTTATAACCTTCTTCCATATTCTCTTCATCTTCCATCTCTTCTTCGTTGTAATCACCCTCTTCCATTTCTTTCAAAGTTTTGATTACTTCATCCAAATCGATTTCTTCGTCCATTTCTTCCGCTTCGTCCTCCATTTCTTCCGCTTCGTCCATTTCTTCAGTAGACTCTTCGTCCTCTTCTTCGTACATTTCTTCCATGTCTTCCTCTTCGTCCATTTCAGATTCCAATTCAGCGATAACTGACTCTAAGTCTAAGTCATCTTCTTCCTCTTCTTCGTCCATTTCATCGTCAGAATCCATTTCCATATCGCCCATGTCTTCAGAATCGTCCCCCATGTCATCTTCCATGTCATCTTCCATGCCATCCATGCCGTCTTCCATTTCGTCTTCCATTTCGTCCTCATCTTCAGTCAAATCATCATCGTTTTCAATATCAGACGAATCCAACTCATCCATCTCTGAATGCATTGTTTCTTCCACTTCGTCCTCCATTTCTTCCTCTTCGTCAGCTTCTTCAGCTAACTTAGCAGAAATCATTGATTGAAGTTTTGGAGTAAATGCCTCTTCCAAAGCCAATTTAGCATTTGCCATCGCAGTTTCTTTAACCGCTTTAGCGTCAGCAATAGCTTCAGATAACAAGTCTTTCTTTCTTGCCATTTTTGCTCCTTAAATTTTTATTTCGGAAATAAGATTATTGAGAATCTTAATAGATATTAGTATAATAATCTTTGACTATCTATTGAGAGATAGTATTTTGATTTACAATAAATAGTATGTAAAAACTGAAAACGATAAAAGTGTTAGATTTCCATCTGTCTACGAACCCATTCGGTTCTTCTGGCTCTCTGCATTTTCTTTCTTTTGGCAGTAGTTGGTTTGATATATTCTTGTCTTTCTTTCAATTCATCTATCTTACCACTATTCTTTACTTTTTGTTTCCAAACTTTTAGTGCCAATTCGATTTGATTATTTACAACTTTTACAGCCATAGGATTGCCAGGTATTTCCATATCTTCTCTCTTAACTTTTTTATAAGGTTTCTTTTTGTCGTCTTTCATATAGTATGTATAAAAAAATACACCTACCAACTTAATGATAGGTGTATATAAGTATTAAAATCTTTTTATAAAATTAAATATCGCCTGATGCGAGCTTCTGTATGATATCCAATGCACCTTTAGTACGATTTTTAGAGAAGTAAGAATATAGTTTCTTAGCTTTCTTATCATTTCGCATTGTGGTGATTAAGAGTTTCATAAAATCTTTTGGATTTTTCATAGAGTTGTATGCTTTATCCAATTTAGGATTGTCACCAATGTAATCTACCAATCCATCTTTGAAATCGACAGCACTCATTGCTTCGTTTACTGATTCACCCTTTGTGTATTTTTGAATAGATTGGAATGATTTTGTATTCCCAACTTCACTACTTTTAATTTTTTCTAAAAATTTCTTTAATATAGCTATCTCTTGTGGACTTAATTTAGCTTCTAAAGCTTTAAGATATGCTGCATTATTTAAATCTGGTCTTCTACCACCACGTGGGCCTCTAATCAAGTTTTTGGACGCATTGACTATATCAGTATCGTTAACCATTTTTTGGATAATCTCATATACTTTAGGATTAGTATATTTTCTCCATTTTGCTTTAATAGCTTTTAAAATAGATTTAAGGTCAAAGTTGGAAACTGCATCTTTAGCTTTAGAAGGCATATCTTTGATAGCAGTATCTGTTGCTAGAGATAGTGCAGATAAAGCAGCTGTGACAGCAAGAGGGCCATATGTTAAAAGATCCATCCACCCTTCATTAAGTCTGGCGTTTACTGATTCATACATATTTGAAGTTGCAGTTGCTGGAAGGTTGTTCCACTTATAGTCAACATATTTTTCAGCATCACTAATATCTTTGAATGCCTGTAATAAATAATCTAATCTTTGGTCTTCGTCAGCTTTATCCCAATGCTTTTTTGTTATGGGTTTCATTCTTTCATTGAGTCTGACTGTTTTTGATTCGTTTAGTAAGTCTATTAATTTCATTTCAATATCCTTTTATTTTTTGATTTTACCTTTTTGGATGTCTCTATCCACATCATCTGCTGCTCTTAACAAATCACCCATAGCCATTTCTATTGATACACCACGATTTTTAGCCAGCTTTCTGACTGCCATCATTACGATTTTCTTTTCTTCGGCAGATGCTCCTTCGTTTACTGATTCTTCATCCATAATCTCACCTAAAGTCATTTTCATCTTTTTCAATTTAGATGATGGTAGTTCACCAATACCATAGTTTTCGTTTAATAAGTCTGTTAGTTTCATCTTTCCTTCATTAGCGAATTTTTTAGCATTCTCTTTGTCTTCTTTATCAACACCAGTTACTTTGTAAGTTTTTCCATCTACTTCGAACTCACTTTTACCTGCTGCGATGGCTTTAGCTCTAGCAGCACCGAATTCGTTACCTTCTTCAAGCTCATTGATTTCATAGTACTTACCCAATACTTCACCGATTTCATCATATGATGATTCTAATCTCTGTTGGAGGGTTGATACTTCTTTTAAGGTTTTTTCGAACACTTTAAATGATTCGTTCATTCTCTTCATATGTCTACCAACAGTAATACCATCAAACCAATCACCAGTTTCTGAAAGAGTTACTTTATTAGCAACTTCAACCATATTTCTGATTGATTCATAGACTTTGGTTAATCCTTCTTTTCTGTATACGGACTCACCATAAGTTCTATATCCTTTTACTGCTTCTAAAAAAGCGCTTCTTTGGTCTTCAGTCATTTCTTCGGTAGATTGTCTTTCGTCTTCTTCCTTTACCCAAGATTTAGCATATGGGTTGGAATATACTTTACCAACTTGAACTGATGATTCGTTTAATAATCCTTTTAGTTTCATTTTAGTACCCTCTGATTTTATTTCCATCATTTTTTTAGCTTCGACCTCAATTGTTTTTTTGATTTTTGGTGGAAG
>Ga0098056_1000578_pt1 | contig 15272 bp, 15 predicted proteins | sample 17BtaG_FD_92583 | JGI IMG/M metagenome (GOLD analysis project Ga0098056, IMG submission 92583) | Marine viral communities from the Subarctic Pacific Ocean - 17B_ETSP_OMZ_AT15314_CsCl metaG | ecosystem: Environmental > Aquatic > Marine > Oceanic | place: Subarctic Pacific Ocean | collected...
CTATTGATGGTAGAAATTTTTATACAGTAGAAATCTCCCCTGGTAAAGCTTATGTCAGAGGATTTGAAATCAATAATGTTGCAAAGAGATATGTAACGGTAGAAAAACCAAGAACTAGTTTCTCTGTAAATAATAAAGCAACTAATATCAATTTCGGAACATATTTAGATTTTGATGATGTTGATGGATCAGTTATTCTCAATCAAGAACTGACTTTAAGAAATTCTTCCAATTTGAGTATTGGTCTTGCGAAAGCGATTGGTATCACTGGTACAAGATTGTATTTAACTGAAGTAACTACATTTACTACACTCACAGCTACTGCATCTTCTACTGATTTAGTTGAAGGTGATTTTGTATTTACATCTAACGGTGGACGTGGTGTTGTAAACAGTGCAACAGTTTCTGGTAGTACTTTAACAATTGTTTTACGTCAAGTTACTGGTAATATTTCATCGGGTAGTGTTATTACTAACAGTAGAGATGATCTTTCTCTAACTGTTGCCACTTCATCTACAAATAATATTAGTGATGTTGCAACTGTAATTAATGGTGCTGGATTTACAGCTACATTTTCAACCGCACCAACTCTTAAGTCGCAGAATAAAAACTTCTATGTTTCTGCATCCGAGTTACCAGTAAAAACTGTAGATGATTTTGCGTATGTCAAATTAGACAAGGTAACTAAGACGGTTTCTGGTAATGAAGTATCTATTAGTGCCCCTAATAACTTTACAGTGCTTTCTACGGGGTTTACAATCCTCTCTAGTACTGCATCTCATACAGCTGATGCATCGATCAACGGAAATACTTTAACCCTCTCTAATATCACTCCTAGTGTTAGTGGAGCTGTTGATGTTTATTACAAACTTAGGGTAAATAATACCACTTCCAGGGAAAAGAAATCTAGAAAATGTACCTTTGTTTCTTCTCCAAATAAAAAGGATAGCACATTTACAACATATGGAAATAGATTTGATGACAAAGAAATCAATCTAAAATTCCCAGATGTATATAAAGTTCACAGAGTTCATGAAGCATTAGTTACTGGTGTTTCTGATAATGACATGTTTGATAGAGTTGTAATTAATAATGCATCCGATCTTGTTGTTGGTGACATTTTAAAATTGAATGATGTCATTGCAGAAGTTATTCATATTAATGGAACCACGTTACATGTAATTTATATTTCCAATAACAAATTTGTTGAGGGATCTAACTTAACTACATCAGTTATAATTACATCTAACCCAGATCTAGTTGGTAGATTCTTAACTGACGTTGTTCATGGTCAGTTTAAAGATGTTACTGATAATTTTGCTTTGGTCAAAAACGACGTATCAGACTCTTATAGAATTTCCAAATTACAAAGACTCAACAATAGACCAGTACCGCAAAATAAAATCAATATAGTCTTTGATCATTTTGATCATCTGAAACCAAATAATGATTTCTTTGCAGCAAATTCTTTCGATACCACAGAGATTGAATATGGTAATATTCCAAATACTTACGAAGGTGTTCCTTATGTAGATATTTTTGATTTCAGACAAAGTTATTCACCCACGACTTCTGCCGGCACTGGCGCTGCAGTATCTCCATTTATTAACGGTGGATCTAATTCTGCATTTGACTTATACGGTAGTACCAAGTCTACTGCTCCATTCCCTTTCCCATCTGAAGTAATTAGTTTTGACTACAAATATTATCTTGGTAGAATTGACAGATTATTTTTAGACAAGGGTGGTGAATTTAAAGTTTCTGTTGGATCTCCTGCTGTAAATCCAACTATTCCCATTACGGTTTCTAATGCTTTACTGTTGGCATCTTTAAACGTACCTGCATATTTGAAGGACGTAAAAACAATTAATATTACGACGGAGAAAACAAAAAGATTTACCATGAAAGATATTGGTAATCTTGAAACTAGAGTTGATAATATTGAATATTACACTACTTTAAGTTTGCTTGAAACTGATACTAATAATCTCGCAATTTTAGATTCTAATGGAAACAATAGATTCAAGAATGGATTTATTGTAGACAATTTTAGATCTTCCAATTTTTCATCAATAAATGATATTGATTACAAAATTTCAATCGATATTAACGAAGGTTTAATTCGTCCTTATCCATACACTAATAATATTGGATTGGATGCAAATGTAACCATAGATTCTGATGGCGTACAAAATGTCGGTGGACTTAGAAAAACAGGAACTTTCCTCACGTTGCCATATACTGAAGTTGCTTTCAGTGAAAATCCATACGCAAGTAGAGTTTTAAATCTAAATCCATTTAATACAGTAACTTGGGTTGGTGACTTTAAAATTTCTCCATCTAGAGACGTTTGGTATGATACGCAAAGAACTGCTCTAGAAAATGTACCCGAAATTGATTTATCTGGACCAATTAAGTTCCTTTATGATCAAAGTGGTGCTGATGGTAATCAATGGGGTTCTTGGAATACAATTGGTCGTAGTAGAGGTAGTGGTGGAACTAACCTCCTTGATTCAAGAAGTGGTGTAAGAAATGATTTCAGTGTAGACACTCAAAACATTGAAGTTGGCGATAGAATCAATTCTCTGGAATCTATTAAATTTGCAAGATCTCTTGTAATCGACTGTTTCATTTCCAGAATGAAACCAAACTCAGATCTTTATCTATTCATTGATGGTACAGATCAAAATGGAGTTATCTATCCAAAACTATTCCGTAATATTACCAGATCTGTAAACAATACTTCATTCGTTGTTGGTGAAAAAGTAATAATTGAATCTCAAGATGCTTCTGGTACTGGTAAAAGAATTCAGGCAGATCTTGTAGCTCCAAATAAATATTCGGGAGAACTTACTACTCAAGACTCTCTTTATAGTTCTGCATCTACAGTCATTGCAATTGATAATGTAACTGTTGATGATGGTACTCTACTGGATCCACCTACTCTTGGTACAAAACTTAAGTTTACTGGTGTCACTACTGGCGCAATTGCAGAAGTAACTTTAACAACACCAAGAATTTTCACAAATGAATTTGGTGATGTTGATGCATTCATTCTATTGCCAAAAGATAAAATTGAAACTGGACAATCGAGGTTTGTGATTACAGATCAGGTTGACAATACTACAATTTCTGGTATTTCTGATACTAATGCTGTTGCTAATTATGACAGTGAAGGTACACTTCTTGACTTGACTAGTATGAGTCTTGACTTCAAGATTCCAGAAATTACATCTACACCAATTAGTGAAACTAGAACTAGATTTATTCCTGATCCCCCACCACCACCACCTCGGCGTGGTGACCCTCTGGCGCAATCCTTCTTTGTGGATCAACCAGGAGGAATGTTTATCAGTTCGATTGATGTATTCTTCCAATCGAAGGATAGTGCAGTACCCGTAACTATAGATATCAGAACTATTGAAAATGGTTTCCCCACGGAAAAAATTCTTCCCAATAGCACAAAAACAATTGAAGCATCTACTGTAAATGTTTCTGATAATGCATCAACTTCTACAAGGTTTACTTTTGATTCACCTGTATTTGTTGCTGAAGATAATGATTATGCATTTATTTTAAGAACAAGATCTTTAGAATATAAAGTTTGGGTTTCTAGACTAAATGAACTTGATGTTACAACCAATCAGGTAATTCACAAACAACCAAATGTTGGTAGTTTGTTTAAGTCTCAAAATATGAGTATTTGGACTCCAGATCAGTTTGAAGATATTAAATTCTCAATTAATAGATCAGAGTTTGTTACCAATACAGTTTTAACTGCTAAATTACCAAATAAAAAGATTTCTAGTGTCAAGATTCCAAATGATTCTTTATACATGACATCTGGTAGTGCAATTATTGAAGTATTGCATCCAAATCATTGTATGCATACAATTCAAAATTTTGTAAGTATTTCTGGCGTAAAGTCAATTGTCCCAACAGTAAAACTACAAACGAATATAGGAAATACACAGTTTGCAACTGACACTGCATTGAATATTTCTAATGGTACATATATTCCATCACAAATTAATAATAATCCAGTTAGCAATCAAAACTTAGGTTATGTTCTGGTTGATAGTGAGATTATTGCTTACAGTGGAATAAATGGAAATACTATCACAATTCCTGCTGGTGGTCGTGGTATCAGTAATAGTGTTATTGTTGCACACAATAACAATTCTTCAGTCGAAGTTTATAGTCTGAATGGTATTCCTCTTACACAAATTAATGCAACTCATAAATTGACCAAGATTATTGACATGGATAGGTATCAGATTTCTGTTGCTTCCAACGCAAATGATACTTTACAAACAGGTGGGTCTGAAATTATTGCTACAAGAAACTTCCAGTTTGAGTCGATTACACCAAGAATTAATGATATTGTTTTATCTGGCACTTCATTAAATTATAAAATTGATACAGTATCTGGTTCTAATGTTACACAACAAAATACTGGTACTTTTACAGTTGTTGGTTCTACATCAGTATCAAATCTTGAAATCAATGAATTGGATTCTTCTAGAGTTATCTTATCAGAACCAAATAAAACTGAATACTTTGGGAGTGCTAATTCCTTTGCATTAGATGTAGAAATGTCTACAACAGTATCTTCATTAAGTCCTATTATAGAACTGGATGGATCTTCTGTAATTACTTCTATGAATAGAATCAATTCTATTAAAGATGTAAGTGGAAATATTTCAACGACTGCATCCAAAGATTTGGAACCATCTGGTTCCTTACACGATGCTGTATATGTAACAAAAAAAGTTACTCTGGAAAACTCTGCTACTTCAATAAAAGTTCAATTTGATGCAGTAAGAAAACAGGGAGTTGATCTCAAGGTATTTTTAAAATCAAAACAAGATGATCAAATTGATGATTTTAATTTACTTGAATATGTAGAAATTCCTTCTGCAGATTATCCAGTTTCTCCTATTGACGGAAAACAGTTTAAAGCATTTGAGTTTGAATCAACTAGTTTATCACCATTCAAGGAGTTTTCAATTAAAATTGTTATGATCGGTGATGATCAAAGTAATGTTCCTTTGATTAAAAACTTTAGAGCAATTGCACTTGCAGTATGACAAAAAATTTTAAAGTTGATGGCCATCCAGATCTCACTAGAGATATTGAGTCTGGTGCCATCATCAATAATAATACTCGCAATTATGAAGAATATATGAAATCTTATGAGATTAGAATTCAAAAAGAACAACGATTAGATAAAATCGAACAAGAAATCGGCGAACTCAAGGATTTACTCAAACAAGTAGTGAACAATATAAATACTTGAGAGACAAACTCTCTGTATAAATAAAGGTAAGTGGTAAAACCTCAATGGCAGCAGTACATAACTTATACATAGACCAAGGTTCGGACTTCACTGTTCAAGTCGGTGTTTATGATGACAGCAATGCTGCTTGGGATTTGACCGGCTATAGTGCCGAAGCAAAACTCAAGAAATCATTTAGCAGTTCTACATCAACCAGTTTTATTGCAAATGTTTCTGGTACTGAAGATGGTACTGTGGTACTTACACTACTTGCGTCTACAACATCAACGTTGGAAGCCGGAAGGTATCTTTACGATGTTGTTGTAACCTCCGCAGGAGGAACTAAAACGAGAGTGATCGAGGGCGTCGTTACTGTTAATCCAGGAGTAACTACATGAATACGAAGGTCACCGTTTCAAACACCCCAAAAGTGATTACTGTTTCCGCTTCAGGCGGTGCTGGTGGTAGATTATCATCATTGACTGATGTAAATCTCAACAGTGCTGGCGATGGAGCAGTATTACAGTATGATCTTGCAACTCAAACATGGGTAGCGAGAAATATTCTTGAAAATGACGGTCTTACGATCAACGCAGGATTCTATTAATTCTTTCTACTAGGATACAACAATGAGCACGTTTTTAAAGTTAAAGAGGTCTAGTACCTCTCCAACATCAACACCAGGTAATCTACGAAATGGTGAACCCGCATACAGTTATGGTGCTGGTACATATCCTGATAAGGTACAAGCTGGTGGTGGTTCTTCAGTTAGTGCAGGTGGTAAGCTATTCGTCGGTCAGGGCACCGAGGATGCAAGCGGTAATGCTGCAAACATCGACGTAATCGGTGGTAAGTATTTTACTGACATGTTGGACCACCAACATGGTACTTTGACTGCAAACTCTGCATTACTTATTGACCAAGATTCAAAAATTGACATTTTTAATGTCGATAATCTTAGATTTGATTCAAATACCATTTCTTCGACTAATGCAAATGGTGATATCATTCTAGATCCTGCTGGGTCTGGTGAAATTAATATTGTTGATGATACATTCCTCTCGTTTGGTTCGGACAAAGACGCAAAGATCGAGTATGACGAGAACAATACAGATCAAATTCAAGTAACAGGCGCTAGTTGGACTTATACAACTAATGTTACTGTCACTGGTAACTTAGTAACATCAGGAACTAGTTCAGCTACTATTCCTGATAATACTGCAGATGCTTTTGAGGTTAAAGAAGGTAATAATCAATATATCGCAATTGATACCACCGATGGTTCTGAACTAATCACATTTGGAAGTGGTAACGTTGACTTCGATAACGATGTCAATATTGATGGTGGAGATCTAACCACTAATCAAACATCATTCAACCTGTTAAACACTACTGCAACTACGGTTAATGCATTTGGTGATGCATCTTCTATTAATATTGGTGCAGCTGCTGGGACCACAACAATTGGTTCTTCAACTGTTGTTGGTACTGAAACTACACAGAACGTATTCAATGCAACTGCAACTACAGTCAATGCATTTGGTGCCGCTTCTGCTATCAACATGGGAGCAGCTGCTGGAACCACAACAATGGGTTCCTCAACTTTAGTTGGTACTGAAAGTACTCAAAATGTATTTAATGCAACTGCTACCACAGTAAATGCATTTGGTGCTGCAACCACTATCGAAATTGGTGCTGCAACTGGTACTACTAATGTTAATAACAACCTTGATGTAGACGGTGACTTAAACCTAGATGGTGGAGACTTCACAGTTTCTACTACAACATTTAACCTTGCCGATGGCACTGCTACTACAGTAAACGCTTTTGGTGATGCATCTGCTATTAATATTGGTGCAGATGGCGGAACCACAACGATGGGTTCTTCAACTGTTGTTGGCACCCAATCTACACAGAACGTATTCAATGCAACTGCTACCACAGTAAATGCATTTGGCGCTGCAACAACTATTGAGATTGGTGCCGCAACTGGTACTACTAACGTCAACAACAACCTTGATGTAGACGGTGATGTAAATATTGATGGTGGAGATCTTACTGTTTCCACTGCATCATTTAACCTTGCTAATACCAACGCAACTACGGTTAATGCATTTGGTGCTGCTACTGCACTTGATATCGGTGCTGCAACTGGTACTACAAGTATTAATAACAATCTTGATGTTGATTTAGATTTAAATGTTGATGGTGGAGACATCACAACCAATCAGCCTTCATTCAATCTTTTAAATACTAATGCAACTACAGTCAATGCATTCGGTGCTGCGACTACTGTAAATCTTGGTACTGCAAGTACCACGGTGGATCTGGGTCATATCCGTATTCAAGGTAATGAGATTTCCACAGATAATCTCAACGCACAGGATTTAGTTCTTGACCCATTCCCCGATGCAGGTGATGCAGGTGGTAATGTTATCATTCGTGGTAACCTTCAAGTTGCTGGTACTACTACAACTGTTAACTCGACTGAGATGTCAGTTAATGATCCAGTCTTCACTATTGGTGATACTGTATCCGAAAAAACTGTGATGAGTGCAGCATCTTCTGGTGCTTCTGATCTTGTTATCGACAATCCATCTTCTATTGTAGAGGGTGCATCAATTACTGGAACATCAATTCCAAACAGCACAACGATTTCTAATGTTAGAATTTCGTTCAATGTTTCTCAGAACTTCAGTTCTGCTCCTTCTTCTGGTGCAACTCTGTACTTCTATGATGGTGCTTCTTTCGCTGAAATCGGTACTTTCGTTTCTCAAACTGCATCTGAAGTAACATTAGATCTTGCTTCCAACATCTCTACTCGTGGTGATGACTTCTATAATGGTAATTCATTATCTAATGTAGGTAGTGGAACCCCAACTGCTGCACAACTTGCAGCGATTACCAAAGTAAATACTAAGGTATTCAACACCACTACGATTACACTTTCCAATACGATTACCGCTGGAATTGATGCAGAAGCAAAACTGACTATCAGTCAAGCATCTGATGATAACATGGACCGTGGTATTCAGTTCAAGTATCTGGACGGCACTGATTCCAAACTAGGTTTCTTCGGTTATGACGAAACCACAACTACAGAAGGGGAAAAGTATTTCAAGTACGTTCCAGATTCTACTAATAACGCAAATGTTTTTAGTGGAACTAGAGGTTCTGCATGGTTCAAGACCGTCAAACTTGATGACGGTATTCTGAATGGTGTTGCATTCTTCGATCAATATAAGAGATTGACGAGGACTGTTGCCGCTGGTAGTGCTGATGCTGACACATCTAACCAAATCCTAACTGTCACCGCTTCAGGTGTTCCAACCTGGACAACCACATTCGACGGTGGCACATACTGATAAACTGGAGTAATTATGAATCCTGATGAAGCGAATGCACTCATGCAAGTCATGAGTGCCAAAATTAATCAACTCACACAACAAAATCTAATGTTCGAGTCTAAGATCATGTATCTAAATAAACTCTTACAAGATTTGCAACCTAAACCTGAAACATCTGAAAAAGATTCTTACACCACGGAAGAATAATGGCAAAACCAAGTAGTAGATCAACATTAAAAGAATACTGCTTGAGGCAGCTGGGTAAACCTGTCATTGAGATCAATGTTGACGATGATCAAGTTGAAGATCTCATCGATGATACTCTCCAGTTGTTTACTGAGAGGGCTTATAATGGTGCTGAAAGAATGTACCTTAAGTACAAATTAACTGAAGATGATGTTTTAAACGGCGGTAAGGGAGGATCTGGTAGAAATGCACCGTCAACATCAACAGATACAAATGCTGGGGTGACGGGCACAACTAGAACTCTTAACTTTGAAGAAGGTAGAGGATATTTAACTCTACCTGATCATGTTCTTGGCGTTGAGGGGATCAAAAAGATCTCTAACTCAATGGTCAATAACATGTTTGGCTTTAGATATCAATTCTTCCTAAATGATTTTTATAATTTCTATGCATATGATATCCTTAATATGGAAATCACAATGCAATATCTTGAAACATTAGATTTCTTAATTGAGGGTAATAAAGATATCAGATATAATAAAGTACAAAATAGATTGTATTTAGATATTGATTGGGATCTTTCGGACGCAGGTGATTATGTTATTATTGATTGTTATAGAGCATTAGATCCCGATGCATTTACTAAACTCTATAATGAGATTTTTGTTAAAAGATATCTCACATCTCTTATAAAGAGACAATGGGGACAAAATTTAATTAAATTCCAAGGAATTAAAATGCCTGGGGGTGTAGAGTTTAATGGTAGACAACTATATGATGATGCTGTTGGTGAACTACAAGCGATAGAGGATAAAATGACTACTACATATGAATTACCACCTTTAGACTTTGTAGGATGATATGGCTAAGAACGTATATTTCTCCCAAGGAACAAGATCGGAACAACTACTCTATGAAGATCTAATCATCGAATCGATGCAGATCTATGGACAGGATGTTTACTACCTGCCTAGAGAGATGGTAACAACAGATAGACTTTTTAGAGAAGACGTTCTTTCTAGGTTTGATGAGAACTATCTCATTGAAATGTATTTACAAAACTATGATGGGTTTCAGGGTGACGGAACTCTTCTTAGTAAGTTCGGCGTAAGAATTTCTGAAGAAGCAACCTTTGTAGTTTCTAGACGTAGATGGGAAGACTTAGTACAATCAAGATCCAATAATTTGGTTAGTTCTGAAAGACCAAATGAAGGTGATGCAATTTACTTCCCACTTACACAACAATTATTTCAAATTAAATTTGTAGAGAATGAAACACCTCTGAGACCTTTAGGTGATGTTCCTACTTACAATATTACATGTGAACTCATGGAGTTTGCCGATGAGAGACTTGAGACTGGTGTTGACGAGATTGATAAGATTGCTGCAGAAACTGCATACTCAATTGTTCATAATTGGGTTCGTGGTATTAAGTACATTAATGTTACTAACGGTGGAACTGGTTATGGTGGAAATACTGTAGTAACTATCGGTGATGTTACTGGTGCTATTAAACCAACTACTGTCGCATCAACTATTACAGGTGATACAGTAAGTGATATTTTAATTTCAAATCCTGGTAGTGGTTATACTACAACTGCTCCAACAGTAACAATTACAGGAACTGGAACTAATGCAACTGCAGAAGCAATTCTGACTTCTGGTGGTACATTTAAATTCGGCGAAAATGTACATGGTACTAAATTTACTGCTGATGTGATTAGTAATGGCGTAACTTCTGGGTTTGCTGTAGAAAATTCATTCACAATTAGAAAAGCTGGAACTGGTTATGTTACCACACCTCTAGTTAAAATTGGAAAACCTGATGCAACACAAGCATCAGGAACGGCAGTTCTAACTTCTGATGCTGTATCATCTGTAACAGTTAGTGATGGTGGTACAGCATATAGTTCAGTTCCTAGTATTACTTTTTCTGCACCAGACTCTGGAACAACTGCAACTGGAACGGCAGTTCTTACTAATGGTGTTGTTTCTTCTATTACCATTGATGATGGTGGTTCTGGTTATTCTAGCGTTCCAACTGTTACTATTGCAGAACCAACTAAAACGCAAGCAGTTGCTACAACTACTATTACAAATGGGACAGTGAGTGCCGTAAATATTCAAACTGCTGGTGTTGGTTATACTACTGCACCTAGAATTATCATTGAACCTTCTCCAAGTGAACCAAAAGGTAAGGTTGCAAGATACGATGTTACGAATAAAGAATTGGAATTAATTGATATTGTAGGTAACTTCTCAGATGCTGATACTTTAATTGGCGAAACTACTGGGGCTGAAACTGTCATAGATAGCTTTAGTTCCATAGAAATTGAAAATTCTTCCGTTTCAGAAAATACATACTTCGAGACTCAAGCAGACGGTATTGTTGATTGGACAGAAAGTAATCCATTCGGTGAATTTGGAAATCAACCAGGTAGCTTCTAATGTTAGGTACACATTTTTATCACGAAATTATCAGAAAAACCATTATTGGTTTTGGTACTCTGTTCAATAATGTTGAATTGCAGAGAACTGATAGTGCAGGACAAGTAGTCCAAACTCTCAAAGTTCCTCTTAATTATGGACCTAGAGAAAAATTTCTTGCTCGTATTGAAGCAGAACCAGAACTCGATGGTCGTGCAGAAACGCAAATTACTTTGCCAAGAATGTCTTTTGAAATGAAAGGTATTCAATATGATCCTAGTAGGAAATTAGGACCTGTTCAGTTGTGTAGAACAGCGAAAGACGGAGATACTAAAAAGTCTTATCAAACATATTCTCCAGTACCATATAACATGGAGTTTGAATTAAATATTCTTAGTAAAAATAATGAAGATTCTGTAGAGATTCTAGAACAAATTTTACCATATTTTCAACCAGTATTTAATATTACAATCAATCTCATCTCAAAGATGAGCGAGAAAAAAGATATTCCAATTGTTTTGAACAGTGTCGGTATTCAAGATGATTATGAATCAGATTTCTTAACAAGAAGAACTCTTATCCACACACTTCAATTTACTGCTAAATCATATCTATACGGTCCTGTTTCAACTTCAGACGTTATCAGAAAGGTCAACGTCGATATCAGTGCCGCTCTAGAAACTGGATCGAGATATGTCAGATACAGTGCAACACCTGCTGCAAAGGTAGATTTAAATCAGGATGGTACATCAATTCCATTCAGTGCATTTAATGTTTCAAGTAACACTATTACTCTTAGTAATCATGGATTTGTCACTAATGACAAAGTTACTTACAACTCAGACTCATCTGGTCAACCTGCTGGTGGTTTGACTGACAAAGAAAATTATTTTATTATCAAGATTGATAATGATAACTTTAGAGTTGCTAAATCTAAGTCTTATGCAAGACAAGGATTTGCAATTGATATCACAGCACAAGGTACTGGTGGAGATCATAAGTTCTCAGTTATTAATGATGCAGATCATGTCTTAATTGAACCAGATGATGATTTTGGTTTCAATGAATCCTATACTAGTTTCTGATCATGTCTGATCCATTTGATAAATTGAACGAAGCATTTAATGTAGAAGCTGAAATCGTTCCTGGAGTACAAAAAAAAGAAGTACTAGTTAAGAAGTCAAAAGAGACAGATGTGGTAGATGACTATGAGTATAGTCGAGCCCAACTTTATAATCTAGTTGAGAAGGGTCAGGAAGCGATTCAGGGCGCTTTGGAAGTCGCGCAAAGTAGCGATCACCCAAGAGCGTATGAAGTCGCAGGCAACCTCATTAAAAACGTTGCTGACATCACAGAGAAATTATTAGATAATCAGAAAAAACTTAAAGACATCGAAGAAGAGAAAGTTCAAAAAGGCCCCTCCACTGTAAACAATGCAGTATTCTTCGGATCTACATCAGAACTGCAAAAGATGCTTAAACAACAGTCATCTGATAAATAAAAGAAAAAACAAAATTAATGGAACTTAGCACTTGGGGCAGAGTACAAAATTTAGTTCAGACTGACTTTGATCTTTGGGTTGAAAGTAAGTGTTCTGATGGAGGGAAAGAAAAATATTGCCGTCTCTGCGAAAAACGTGAAAAACGTGGGACATGTGGATACGGTGGATCCATGTGGGATAAATATACTGTCAACGATGTAAGTGACAGTGAAAAAGCAGCTGCTGCAGAAGAATCTGGTATTACTGGTGACGGCGGAGATGGTGGTGGAGATGGCGGAGGAGGAGAATAAAATGATTAATGAAAAAAGAGACGGTAAATCTTCTAAGGACAAAGGATACTCCCTTAAAGATTGGTTTAAAGGCGGTGGTTGGAAACAAACTGGTGGTAAGTATGATGGGAAACCATGTGCAAAACAACCAGGACAGAAAACAAAACCATATTGTCGTGATGCAGATGACCGTGCATCAATGAGTAAAGACGAAAGAAACAAACGTGCTGCTAAGAAAAGAGCAGAAGATCCAAATCCAAATAAAAAAGGGAGGGCAACAAACGTGACTCAAGAAGAAACAATGTTGGAAAAGAAAGATGCTTGTTATCATAAAGTAAAATCACGTTATGATGTTTGGCCTTCTGCATATGCATCTGGTGCTTTGGTTAAGTGTCGTAAAAAGGGTGCAAAAAATTGGGGTAATAAATCCAAGAAAGAAGAGTTTGAAGGTAATGTATCTTTCTCTGAATTCCAAGAGAAAGCACAAAAGTGTTGGGATACCCACAAGAAAGTTGGTATGAAGATGAAGGGTGGTAAGATGGTCAATGATTGTCGCCCAAAGAATGAAGAACTTCAGACTGAAGGACAGAAATGTTGGAAAGGTTATGAAAAGAAGGGCACCAAAAAAATGTTTGGTAAAACCTACAACAACTGTGTAAAAAAAGAAGAAGTACAATCTGAGAGTGCATGGACAAAAAAGGCTGGTAAAAACAAAGAAGGAGGTCTCAATGAAAAGGGACGGAAATCTTACGAAAGAGAAAATCCTGGAAGCGACCTTAAAGCACCTTCAAAGAAAGTTGGGAACCCTCGTAGAAAGAGTTTCTGTGCAAGAATGAAAGGTATGAAAAAGAAGTTGACTTCTAAGAAAACTGCTTCTGATCCTGATTCCAGAATCAATAAGTCTCTTAGAGCATGGAATTGCTGATAAATAATTAAAAAAGAAACTACAATGAACATCAAACCACTGGCCGAAGCACAGGATATTCAAGCATCTCCGAGCACTGGTACTCTTCTTTCGGGTACTCTTGCTTGGGTTGTTAATGCTCATACAGCTGCTAACACAGTAACTATTGCTGGTGCAGTTCCAGCTTCTGTAGTAATTCCTCCTAACACGGGAATTATTATTGATAAGGAAGCCGGTGCAGTTCTGGATGTTACAACATCTGGCGGTGAAGTATGGGCGACTGCAATCGCTTACACCAATTAAAAAATAAGGAGATTTACAATGACCGATCCCGATCGACAGTTTTCCGATCTTAAACTAGAACGGAAAGAATGCGAGAAGTGCGGTGCGACATGGGTCAATGGACAACACGTCTGGCGTGGTACAGGTGGTTCATCTGACTCCAGTGAATTGGATCTTGCTGGACTTGTTTGTAACAAGTATGGCAATGATCAATGCATCAATCCTAAAAAAGGAATAGAAGGTGGACAAACTTGGGAATACCGTGCTGGTTATATTGACGGCATCTTAAAGGGTAAGAGAGAAGTTATGGAAGAACTGAGAGATAAATATAAGGATTTGTAATGAACTTTGAATTAGATATGGATGACTATGCAATCATCCTTAATGCATTGCACTACTATAAAAAAGTAGAGAAACGTGGCAACTTCAAACAGTATAATGAAGATCGCATTAATAAATTAAGAGATAAGATGGCTTATCAATTAATTCCTTCAGCAGATAGCGGCAATCGATTGTGAGTGCTGTATTTGTATTTGGATTTGTGATACTACTTACTATAGGAATGGAACTTACTTGGCCTGTTAAGAAATGAATTTATTATTACGTCCTTTAGATAATGCTAACGATCCTGTATGGTCAGTAATTATCTGTGTAATACTTGCAGTTGCAGGTGCTTTATTTGTAGTCACATATATACTAAGACAAGCATTTGCTGAATTAGACGATGGCAGATCAAATCAACCAGAAAGACGCGAACCAGGACCAGCAGATAGCACTCCTGACACACAGGATTGAAGATGCTGAGAAAACTCAAGAAGAACTCAGGCAAAGAGTTCGTAAACTTGAAAAATGGGTTTGGGGTGCTGGTGCTGTCATATCAGCAGCAATAACAATTATCGGAATAGCAACCGCAGTAGAATCAAAGGAGATCGATTATGGGCGCAATGACACCACCAAGCAGGAAATCCTGCTACAACTTTCGAGTCACGGAGATTAATCGTGTTCTTGACGGGGATACTATTGATGTTACTATCGACCTCGGGTTTGATCTATACAAGAAAGAAAGAGTTAGAGTTGC
>Ga0098056_1000581_pt1 | contig 15249 bp, 12 predicted proteins | sample 17BtaG_FD_92583 | JGI IMG/M metagenome (GOLD analysis project Ga0098056, IMG submission 92583) | Marine viral communities from the Subarctic Pacific Ocean - 17B_ETSP_OMZ_AT15314_CsCl metaG | ecosystem: Environmental > Aquatic > Marine > Oceanic | place: Subarctic Pacific Ocean | collected...
ACCTTCACCGGTTGCAGTAAATGAAAAAGCCATGTCGATAGATTCCTTTGGATACACATCTTCAAGTATTTTAATATTTTTCATATGATGAGTTATCCGATTAATGTCTCTGAGGTAGTGTCCTCTCTCTTTCAGTTTTGATATTGCATCTAATCTATGAGGTGATAAAGATACATTGTCTGGGTTATAATATAAACTAGATGCACGTTTATTTTTAGCTCTAAACCTAAAGTGTGTTTCTAATGTTGTATACCACCCTGATGAATCAACATTATGATTTACCTTTATTGTTTGAAAGTATACTAAATCACGATAACGCTTGGGTAAATAATCAACCCTAAAAACATCACCAGGTCTAATAGAAGATATACCATATATTGTTAATGTCAATTTAAGTGGTAATGGAACAGACCTTTCTTCTTGTAAATATTGTTTTTGTACCTTCTTATTGTAATAATCTTTAAAATTAGAACCTACTATACCAGTTAATTCCATTAGTTCTATATTATCATCTATAAGTTCTTTATGTTGTTTTTCTGGTAGTGCACCTGACTTTGACTTCGCGGGAACTTCTGGATTTGAATACATTGACTTGAAATATGATTGGTCGATGTCATAACCTGTAGTCAAGTTAAGTTGTTCATCCATTATCTCATCTGCTCTGTTATAACCATATAAATTTCTAGTATTGAGTGTTTCAGTTTTAGTTTCCCTATCAGCCGTGTCTGAACCCATATATGGAAAATATGAAACACCTAGACGATTAAAAGTGTCTAATTCTTGTTCCTCTTTTGGTTTTCCCATTAATGTGTTAAGTGCTTCAGTAGCCAATGCATCATCCATTAAAGAAGTTACTGGAAATATTTGTGATGTTTTATTACCAGACATACCTTGTATGGCTACCATATTAGCGATACCACCTTCTGGCATGTTAAATGCTAAATCATAACCTTTTACTATTGAGTTTGGTGACATGACACTAAATTCAAACAAATTATTAAAGGCATCTTTTTCATCTTTTATAGAATGTTCAAAGTCCACATAATTGTTATCTATAATTGAAATTACATTGTCAGAACCATTATTCGCTATTCGTAAATCAAACACAGACGCCGAATCATCAGTTATTCCTTTTGTGATAGCCTTTACTATTTTATATAATGTATCGTTAGAAGTGTCTTTAATAGTATTTATCACTAAATCAACTCTTACAAATATTTCTCTAATGGGTATTTTGTTAAAATTTTTATTCACACGGGTATTATTCTTTATTCCCCTATTTATTGTGGTATATGTTTTATCCCATGTTGGAGGATATAAAAAATTAGGGTCTTCTTCTGATGTTTTTCCCATCATTTTTTGTCTATTATATAATATAGGTTCATATCTTGTAAATGAACTTGTAGAATCTATACGAGCTTCTGTATCCCTTCCTTTTATGATATCGTCTCCGAGTCCAAATTCAGGATTTAAAATTTCATCTTCTAAATACCCTATAGATATATAAATATTTTTATTTTTTTCATTTAAGTTAGATATACCAATACCTCTTTCAACATGACCAGTATCTAATTCTAAATTATTAAAAGATAAATATTTATACGCATTTTCTTGAACTCCCCTTTCAAACTCTGTTATAGTTTTAGATGTTGTACCATCTAATAAACTTTTTAATTTGTCTTGCTCTGTTTTTGTACTTCCTGCCATTAACCCATCAAAAAGTATACCAGTTGTCAATGTGTGTTCTAAATTTCTTTTCTTTTTTTCATCATTCTTTCCAGTCATCAAACCTACATTTTTTCCTCTTATTTCAACCGAACATTCAACACTACCATTCTCTAATATTTTAGCATCGTAATTTACTACTTGTCCAATAACAGTTTCCAAATCACCATTGGCCATTGTAACAAATCCATCATAGTCATCCTTATCAACTGTTGAGTTATATAACATAGACTCTAATTTTTCATCAGTAAAGTCTTCATTGTACTCACCCTTAATTAATGTTTGTGGATCATATAAATCTGCGGTGTTCCATCCAAAATCAACAAAGATTTGTGCTCCAGGTCTTAAAAAGTATCGTTGATATATTGAATCAAAATCTTGAAAATTATGTACTGTAAAGTTAACTGTTGTTACTTTATATAAACCTAAAGGGCCTTCTGTGGTTGAGGTTACTGAGGTAATACCTGCTTGTGGTTTTAGAAAATTATTTGTTTTTTGTTCAGGTGGTATGACATCACCCAATTCAACTCCTTCAAGTAAGTTAGTCTCGGCAGTATTACCTTCTCCAAAGGTAGCTCCTAAAGATTCATTTGGGTTTGTGGTGAGTGTATCTAAAGTATGATTTCCAACAGTATATATCCTATTCCCAAAAACTTGTTTATCATTTAAAACTTTTTCTCCTCTAACTATATAACTCTCTCTTACAGAATCATACATTACCGGTCTAAGAGTTACACCACTACCTTTTTCTGTTTGTTTTTTATATTTTTCAGCTACTTTTTTGATTGTGTTAGATATATCCCCATCACCAGTTCCAATCTTAAACTCTTTATATATTTCTTCAGAAACTTCTCTATTTGAAACTTCTACACCAACCCACATTCTGACAAAGGGTGTTCTTGATGATAAGTCTAATTGATTATCAAATTCATTATCTATAAATTTTGAATAAGGATAGTTTCCAGAAGTTGTATTTTCGTCTGGATATTTTGATGCTATTGATTCACCGGGTCTCGCTTTCTCGGCGAGGTTTTGTCTAGCTTCAAGTTTCTTCTTAACTTTATTAGGAAGGTCAGAACCGAATATTCTCTTATTTATCATTGTTTAAAACCCTTTTGCTTTTTCAGCTGATACTGGAATCCTTAGTGATGTTCCTGATGGTATGTTCATTGTTTTTATATTATTAACTCTTGCGATGAACCACCACAGTTGTGAATTTCCGTAAAATCTGTTTGCTAGATTATCACATCTATCACCTTCTGTTGCAATAAAATACATATCGTCATTTCTTTCTGGAACTTTTAGATATAGTGTTGTATTGTATTTGTCTTTATTTCCAACTCGTTCTTTATCCGGACTTACATATTTGTTTCTTTTTGTGTTTTCGTATCTTGTCATTAGTTTACTCCTACACCATTAACATGTTTAGTTGTTCCATAGAATGTTTCATCTTTATTCTTTGCAAAATCAAGACTTGGAACTGTCATATGAATCACTTGATATGATATTGATGCTTGAACATATTTGGGAACTCTCTTTCCTTGTTTTGTTTCCCATGGTGATTCTGATGGGTATGTGTATGAAATAGATTTTATGAAACCTGTTAATTCATTATTGTCACTACCAAATAATTCACCTAATCTAAATTTAGTTAATGGTGGTTTCATTCTCAATTTATTATTCATTTTAGTATCCGCTGCATACTCTGGATAACATAATGATGTAAGTCTGTTCATCTTTTGGTATATAGATGTTAATTCTGTTTCTGTCTGTGCAAACAATTTAAGATTGAATGATATATCTCTTTCTGACCTTTCATATACATAAACTGGTTCACTTCTTCCTAAATAATTTGTTGATGCCCAAGATGGAGATATATTTTCTGTAAGTCCGTCTATGTACGCTCTGAAAAATATGTAAGTATCATCTCGTAAATCTTTAAAGTAGAATGGCATTCCGTTTTTTGGAGATTCTATATCTACACTTAAGTTTTCTGATGTTAAATCCTCAGTTGTTTCTTTAATCATTGGTGCCAAGGTCATTTTGTCACCGGTAATTTTTTTAGTAACTTTTACACCACCTGTACCAAGAGAACTAAGTGCACTTCCTAATTGGTCAAGAAATCCTGGTTGTTCTTCTGGTGTTCCCCGTTCAAATGTTTGTTCAACTGTGTTTGTGACTTCACCATTGAAACCAGAATATGTATCACTTCCAAACAGACTTGATAATCCAGGTTCAGTTCTATCAAATAAAACATTTGGTAATCCTTCACCTACCAATCTACCTGCTGTTGAAAGTATTGTAGAAAGAGGATTATAGTTATCTTTAAATCTTTGAGGTACTTTCATTAAATCGTCAACGTCATTTCTAACAACTACTGATGGGATAATACTATGTAAGTTTTTTAATCCAATATTTAATAAACCCTGTGGTGATGATAAATACTTTCCTAATCTTACACTATCTGTTAATGCTCTTGGTAATGGAATGTATCTATTACCAGAGTTCTGTAATCTTCCTCCGTCAAGTCCACCTATGTCACCACTTGGAAGATTACTTATGATATATGGTTCTCCTTGACCCAACCCTACAAATACATTTCTTGATAATCCTCTTACATTTGGAGCTTCATCTCTGATATTTAATTTATTACGATTTACATTTGAACCATAACTATGTATATTGTTATTTTCTTTTACGGTATGATCTTTATTATATAAATTACTCCAAGATGTTTTGCTTGGAAACTTTCTATTTTTTGTTATGTCAGATATTAAATTACCTAACCCATCAACAGTTCGTATAGGTATTCCTGATACTCTTATATCTTCACCTACACCATTTGTTATATCTAATTTATTGTACGATTGATTTTGTATAGGATAACCGCCACCGTCATTTCCTAATGTTAATATCTGTCCGATTGATGGAACATTTAATGATGACATTGGAGTAAATTTTGTAGATGTGTAAGTAGTTGATTTATTAAATAATCCACCTATACCTTCAGTAAATTGACTTGTCATACCTACAACAATAGAATCATCAAGTAATGGGGCATTGCTCTGAAAATCACTAGCTAATGATTCAAGGTCTTCTGTAAATATACTTTTTAAGTTTTCTAAACCCAATTTATTTCTCCACCATCTTATTTGATACCACTTGTTATTGCATCACCAGTTGCTCTACCAGTTTTATTTGGATTTGCTTCCATAAGAGCAATAAGTCTGTCTATTCTTACTTCTACCCCTTTATTCATATCACTTAATGATTCCTTTTTAACAGTTGCTTCTGTACTATCAGTTAGTAATTCACCACTTGTAACTGATGCTATTTTGCCAGGTTCTAAATCGTGTGCTTTTGGAATTGATTTTGCTTTACCGACACTAGCAAACATTGCGGCGGTAAGTCCACCCGCCAACACGAGTCCCATACCAAAAGGAATCGCTGCTAGTGATGCCCAAATACTAGCTACTGCTCCAATTATCAGGCTAGTAGCTAATCCTCCAGCTAATCCCGCCATTAGGGTAAAACCAAGTGAACTTTCTGAAACCCATTTTGTAAACGATGCCATACCACCTACAATTGAACTCAACATTGGTCCAACCGTTGTTACCAATGTAGCACCGATTGTTTTAAAATCATTCGTTATTTTAGTTATATTATCAATAGCATCTCTACCAATCAAATCTTCAAAACCAGGTTGAGCTGCTATACTTTCAGTTAATGTCAAAGCTTTATCTTGATTAGCTACAAATCTAGCAAGTTCTGATGTTGATACATTAATAGCGTCTGCCATAGCTTGTCGTTCTATAGCATTGAGTTTATTAAATTCTTCTTCACTTCCTAATTGTGAAACGATTTCAGCCATTACACCTTCAATATCATTATTTAATGCTAATTCACGAGCTTTTTGGAAATTAAAATCTTTACCTAATATTATAGATGCTTCTATTTCTTTACTTATTGATGATTGAAAATCTAATAAACCCTCGGCTACTTTACCGACAGTTTCTAAATTTGTTCCAAGTTTTGTGGCCATAATAGCTGCTTTAGCTATATTCTCACCACCATCTGCAAAGAATTTAGATGTAGTTTCTGCACTCGCCGCGATGTCTTTCATTACGACATTAGGTGCAACTCCTGATTGTTTAGCTAATAATGCTGTTTGTTTGGCGAATTGTGTAGATACTTCTGTTGATAATCCTACAACTTGTGATAATGTACCTATTAATTGAGTACCTTCACTAACAGACATACCTAATGCTTTAGATGTATCTAAAATTGAAGAAGATAATTTAATTGATTCTTCTAATGAAAATCCAAAATTATTTGTTAATTCATTTACTACTGAAGCTACATCGGACATGCCAAAACCTAATTTTGTAGCTTCTACACCCGCTCCTAATAATCCATCTTTAATCTCCGGTGTTGTCATTCCAATAGCACCGAAATTGTCACCTATTACTTTTGTCATATCAGCGAATTTTTTAAGGATTCCAACTGCTATTGCAAGTCCTGCTCCAATTTTAGCTGTCGTTTTAGCTGATTTAGAAAATAACTTTGATATTTCACTTCCAAACGGTAATTGAGATGACAGTGCATCAGTTATCTTATCCATATTTTCAGCTAATTTATTGGTCTTTTCTTTTTCTTCATCTTTCAATCCCATTATCTCTTTAGCTATATCATATTGTTCAAATAAATTCTGTGTTATCTCATCATTTTTGTCAGCCAACATTCGTGTTATACCTAATTTAGTCTTTGCCATCAGACTACCAAGTTTTCCACCCCTGTTTTCTTTATCTAACACATTCAACATAGCACTACCGACTTTACTTTGTTGTTTGGCTAAATCTAAATTTTCTTTGGAATATTTTGTACTTTTTTCATGGCCTTCAGCTACACTCATTACTGCCACGGCCAAATCGGCATAAGTATTATCTAAACTATTAATTAATTTTTGTTGTTCTCTTAATTCAGAGTTTAAATTTCTTACAGCTTCTGTATCTTTTACATATTTTCTTGCCACTTATTATTCTCCGTAAAAGTCTTTGATTGCTTGTTGAGTAGTTTTCTGTTTAATTTTTACACCATATTGTTTTTCTATAGCTTTATGTAACCTCTCACTACTCGCTTTCTTTCGTTGTTCTAATTTTTGAATTTTGCTCTGAATATCACTTATCTCGGTTTCAAGTTTTTGATTTTCTTTTTTCATATTAGTAACTGCTTTTTTTGTAACTGTTTTCTGAATACTTTTGGGTATGATACTACGAATGATTTTATCTAATAATCCTTCTGATAAAACATTTTCTTTGTTCATATATGATTGTTTCTTTGGCATACTACATTCTCCATTTGATGTAATTCATCATATATAAATATCAAGAATGTGAAAAATTATCTATTGAATCTTTGTTGAAATGTAGGTGTTTGAGTTGATTTTTTATGTGATTTCTTAACTTGTTCAGTTTCATCGTTCTTTGTATCAACTAACTTTTTATAATAGAATTTTCGTAAATAGATAGGCATGTTGTACACATCGTGGTGTGTAAATCCTTGACCAAAATATATTAATTGGAATATTTCTTCGTGAATTTGTGGCTTGTGCTTAGGCGTTAGGCCAAAAAAAGCTGGTAGTCATAGGTATATCTACCTTAACTACGTCACCTCCCATTTCTATTTCTTGTTGAAGTTCAATATCAGGTGAAACTTTTGATATTTCTCCTCGTAAGAATAATGAATCTCGTGATAACATATTCTGAACAAATTCGGTTATAGCTGGTTGTGTATCATCGCCATCAACTGAAACAATAGTATGTCTTAATCTTGTGGTTAACTCTGGTGTAACTTGTGATCCCACTTTTTGTAAGTTTTTTAGTTCTTCTTCTATAATTCTTTCTTCTTTACCCGTTAAGAGTTTAAAAGATACTTTTCGTTTAGATACTGGTAATGTAACATCAAATCTATTTCCTGATATTTTACCTTCAACTGTTTTAAACGGACAATCTGCCAAATTAAATGTATGACTGAATACATTTCCTGTGTTTGGGTTTGTAACATCACATTGATATTCTGGTCCGTATGCCAGAACACGAGCCGCTACCATAATAGCGTTTTTATCACCCAATATCAAATCCTCACATTTAACACCTTCTGTTAGAATTAGAGCATCAAGAAGTTTATCTATTACAACGCCCTTTTTAATAAGATTCTGTGATGTAAGTATATCTTCTTCTCTCGCCGTCATATACTTTAATTCAATTTTTCCTGATGATAATGGACTATCTTTACCATATACTTTACCTTTACTTGGTAAATCAATTACTTCACTATGATACTGTTGTTCTGCCATTTTATACCTCCATACTTCGGTTAAACCATCCGAAGTAAAATTTATCTTGTTCTGGTTTACTTGTTACTAAATCTGAATAATACTTAACTCTATAAGCTCTAACTCTTTCTACTTCAACACCTTTCATAGCTTTTATAGTTGCTGGACCCATTCCTCCATCTACCTTTAGATTTCTACCTTTACTATTGGCCGCTCTTTGTAGAATTTTGACTGCTGTTCCTCTACCTTGATTAACACACATATCGAAGAATATATGCCATAGTTCTTCTGGTAGTTCTTCAACGCGATTCTTGTCCCAATAGTCTTTTTTGTATATGTCTTTAGCTTGTTCTCGTGTTAAGTTCTTTATATCGACATCAGGGTAGAACCTTTTTGTGATACCGAAGTTTGTTTCACCACCTAAATCAGTTGGGTCATTAACATAACCACCTTCGTGTTCTAATACGGTTTCTATTATTTCATTGAATTTCATATTGATAACCTTGTTGTTTCTTTTGAATAACTTACATAACATTTCATATATAAATATATACAAAATGAAAAAAACCCTCAACTTTTGTTAAGGGTTTGTTCAATGTATTTATTATGTCTATACTAAAATTGTAAAACTGCATAATCATAGCGAAGTGTGAGAGTAATCTCAGCAGGGTCACTTGCCGCAAAGTCAAAATCACCAAAAGTAGCATCTTGAATCCAACACCCTTTAAGTGTCCATTCTTCAACTACATCACCCACAGGACCAAGAACATTGAATGTTACTTCTTTCTTATAGAAATCAGAATATCCATCTCTACCCGTTACTGATTCGTGTGATAATCTAACCCATTCCATAGCTGCTTGTGCCGCTGACGGTACGATTGGGTCATACATAGTAACTTGTAATGCTTGCCATTTACCCTTACCTTTAACATATCGTGTTACATTCATATGTTCTAATTCTACTTCATCGAATGTAATTTGAGGTCTATTCGCAGTTTTAATCATATACGCTGGAATACCTTCTATGTTCATTATAAACCTATTCTTTAACTTTGGTTCAAAGGGGGTAAACATTATATCTTGTGCTTCTAACATCTCTGCCATTATAATTCTCCTAAAAAAGATTATTTAATTTCATATATAAATATCAAATAAAAGAAAAAAATAAGAAATATATTATACTAAATTGGCGGGGGTGTCAGGAATCGAACCCGAATAACCTGGCTATGGACACCAAGCATATGGTTTTGAAGACCATTACCGTTCCTAACGGCTAAGCACCCCCGTATTAAACCTCATTGATAAATTTCCAAATAGCAGCGAGATGTAATTCTATATCACCATCAGTTAAGTTTTCACAATGTTTCTGAATTAATTTTTTTCTGTAATCAATTTGTTTTTGTGTTTTAGCAGTATCTATATAATAACCATTTTGTAAAGAGTATTCGTTAATATCTTTAATACCAACTCGTTTCGATAATTCTTTTACTAATATTTTTATACTCTCTATCATATTCATAACCTCTTATATATATAAATATACGAAAAACAGAAAACCACCAAAAAAGTTTGATGGTTCTCCGATTTTTTTATTATTTATTCTCTTATTCAGGGAATGTAGCTCCTGTTGGTTGGACTGTGAAGTCTAATACAATAAATTCAGCTGTACGAGTCGGTTGAACAAATATTTGACCATATAAGACATTTCTATCTACAACATCAGGTGTATTATTTGTTTCATCCATAACAACTCTGAATGCCGTTAAACCACTATTAGACTGAACTTGTTCCAAGAATGGATTCACAATATTCATGAATCGTCTTCGTGTAGACGCGTTATTCTGTTCAAATACTAAGAATCGTGATGAACTAGCGATAAACTTTTTAAGTTTAATCAATAGTCGTCTTACATTCACCCTGTCCAATGCTGATGCTTTCTTCTGTAAAGTCTTTTGACCCCACACCGTTACACCCTGTACAGGAAATGTAGCGATTGGATTAACATTACTATCGTATAAAGTATCTCTATTAGAATGAGTTAATTTTCGTTCAGCTTGGATTACTGTATCTAATGTTCCTCTACCTAATCCAGCTGGTGCAAACCAGGGATGAGAAACTTTATCGTTGAATGCATACATACCAGAAACAACGACTGATGGTGGTACCCAGACACTCTTTCCAAGTTGATTGTCTGAAATTTGAACCCATGGCCAATATACGGCCGCGTAGTTTGAATCTCGTGTTTCAGCTTCTGTTTTAGCTGCACTAATACTACTACCGTGTCCTACTGGGTCAATTAATACAAAACAATCACCTCTATCTTCACATACATCAATAGCTTTTGATATTACTGAATTATGTGTATCATCTAATACTCCAGGTAACATCAATAAGTTAAAGTCATATTCATCTTGATTATTTAATAGACTTAAAGCGTCTAAATATGATGTTTCACCTGATTGTCCTGTTGTAAGATTTAATCCTTGTGTGTTAGCTAATGTGATGTTTTCATTAAAATTCTTCCCATGTTGAACATCACCATCAGAACCACCACTAAATGAACCACCAGATGAACCACTTCCTACTGTTGGTAGTGATGCTGAGTAGGCTGGAGTTCTAACAGCTCCATTTTCATCTAAATAGTCATCTGTAAATTTCAACGGTTCAACTCTTACATATTTTGATTTATTTGGATATGAACCATTTGATTTTAAGTATGGGTCAGCTGTTCCACTCCCTTGAATACTAAGATAAGAATCACCAACCATCTTAGAAATATAATTGTTAGAATTTGGATCTAATGAAACATTATTCCAAGTTTCCAATATTTGTTTTCTTTTGTTTGAATCGTTACCTTGTCTAACAAGAAGTGTAAATGTACCCTTACTGGTATTTACACTACCAATTTCAAATCTTAAATTATTCCGTGAACCAGATACTAATATAGAATTTGTACCTATTGGGCCAACACTATTTAATATATCACCATCTGCGAGTGTGTGTAATTTTAATGGTTCTAAAAATACAGCTGAGTTATATTCTTCACCACCCTGTAATTGAGTTTGAGATGTAAATGCTGTTCCGTCACCATCTAAATCTAATGTTCCACTTATAGTCGATCCCCCGAATAAACTTGGTCCATCAAGTCCATGCATTCTACCGGCTTTACTAGACGACAATCCAACTAATGCCGCGGCTGAACTCGCCGTTATAGATAAACTATGTAAAGATGAACTATTATTTATTACATCTCTAAATTGACCCGCTAATAAAGTGGGAGTTGCTGATGAGGAAACAACATAAATATTAGTAGAAGAATTAGTATACGAAGCACCGCTTCCAGTATAAATAAAATTTACACCACCGATACTCATTGATTCCGGAGAACCTTCCCCATATTCACCGGCCGCTATTGTAAAACTACCAGTAGCCTTTACACCACCACCCACAACAGCTGGGTTGATTGATGATGAAATTGTTGCTGACGCACCGCTATAACCACCGGCCAGCACTCTAACAACTGTTAGTTTATCAGCGTTTTTTAGATATTCTTTTGCTGTATGGGAAGTTAAATATTGATAATAATTAGAACCACTTACAAATGCATCACCGAATCTAGCTTGATATTCAGAATATGATGATACAACTGTTGGAACTAATGCTGGGTCTTTTACTGTCGGTCCTATTACTACCGCCCCAATATCAGCGATTGCCGAAGGTAAAAATGTTTGGTCTATTTCACTTGTAAATACACCAGGGCTTATAATTTTTTCTGCCATTAAAATTCTCCAATAATAAGAGGGTCAAATTAATGACCCTCATTATTTATTTTATATTACTCTGGGAATGTAGCTCCTGTTGGTTGAACTGTGAAATCAAGAACAATAAACTCAGCAGTTCTTGTGGGTTGAACAAATATTTGTCCGTATAAGATATTTCTATCTACAACATCTGGAGTATTATTTGATTCGTCCATTACAACACGAAATGCCGTTAGTCCTGAATTAGATTGAACTTGTTCCAAGAACGGATTAACGATGTTCAAGAATCTTCGTCTTGTACTTGCGTTATTCTGTTCAAATACAAGGAATCTTGAACTTGATGCAATGAATTTCTTCACTTTAATCAATAGTCGTCTTACATTCACCCTGTCCAATGCTGATGCTTTCTTCTGTAAAGTCTTTTGACCCCACACAGTAACACCTTGTCCTGGGAATGTTGCAATTGGATTAATATGAGCATCATATAATGTATCGCGATTAGAATGTGTTAGTTTTCGTTCTGCTTGAATAGCTACATCAATTCCACCGCGATTTAAACCTGCTGGGGCGAACCATGGGTGAGCAACCGTATCATTAAATGAGTATATTCCACCCATAACAACTGAGGGTGGGACCCATACGTTCTTACCGAGTTGGTTATCAGGTATTTGAACCCAAGGCCAATACATAGCTGCGTAATTTGAATCATAGTCTTTCGCTTCATCAGTAGCATTTGTAATAGTTTTACCATGTGCTACTGGGTCAGCAATAACGAAACAATCACCTCTATCTTCACAGACAGTTATTGCTTTATCAATTACAGCATTGTGGTCAGTTTGTTCAAGACCTGGTAAAAGAATCATATTAATATCGTATTCATCTTGATTTGATAATAGGTTTAATGCTTTATTATATGCTGTTTTACCTTTAGCGTCTGTAGCTGGTTCGAATCCTTGTGAAGATGCATCAATATTTTCATAGAAATTATAATTTGCTGAAGAATTACCAGCATCGTGACTGAAGTTACCTAAACCATCAAATCCTGCCCAACCATTTGTACCACCGACAAATGAACCACTACCAATTCCAGGGAGTGATGCTGATGCAGAGTTGAGTGTAATATTTCCGTTCTCATCAAGATAGTCAATGGTATCTTTTACATTAGATACATAAACATATTTTGATTTCGGTGGATATTCACCAGAAAATGTAAGATATGGGTCTGATTCTGTACCTGCTATTGTATTATAAGAATCACCAATCATCTTTGAAATATAATTATTAGAATTTGGGTCTAATGAAATATTGTTAAAGGTTTCAAGAATTTGTTTTCTCTTATTAGAATCATTTCCCTGTCTAATAAGAAGTGTAAATGTACCTTTTGATTGATTTATAGAAGATACTTCCCATCTTAAATTATGTTTAGAACCAGAATTAGTAAGAACATTATTTGTTCCTAAATCAGTTGCTTCGTATCCATTTACTCCAATTGTACTATTCATAATAGCACCGTCAGCAAGTGTATTTAATTTAAATGAACCGATAGCATCACCACTATAATCACCACCACTTCCAGTATACCAATTACCACTACCAGTTGGAACTAATCCAGTGGCTCCACTGAAAGATCCATCAAGTATTCTGACAACAGTTAATCTACCTGCATTTTTTAAATATTGCTGTGCTGTTAATGATGTTAGGTAAGTTACATAACTACTTCCACTTTTGAAAGTATCACCGAAAATCTGTTGATATTCTGAATATGATGATACAACTGTTGGAACTAATGCTGGGCCTTTTACTGTCGGTCCGACAATCGCGGCTCCGATTTCTCCAATAGCCGCTGGTAAGAAAGACTGATCTATCTCATTCGTAAATACACCAGGACTTACAATTTTTTCTGCCATTTTATTTCTCCAATTAATATATTAATTTTGTAATTTATACTATCTTGTGCACAGATAGTTTTCGTATATAAATATATGAAAAAAACTTCAAACGATTATATTTATTTACTTTATTTGTTATTTATTCGGTGTAAATACACCAGTTTCAGGGTCTAAAGTTCCATCACCATATTTCTTTGTGATGTCATCTAACAGTTTCTTCTCTGTTTGTTGAACTTCTTTAAATTCATTACCAAGTTTTGATTCAAACGCTTCTACTTCATCAACTTGTTCTTGTAATCTCATTTTAGATATACCTACTTGACCAAATTCTGATTGTAGTTTAGCGTAACTATCTTGTATATCTTTAATCTGTTTAATTTCTTCGTCTGTAAATTTTGTTTCTTCTGCCATTGTGTAACCTCTATTTTATTGTTAATGTTGTATATAAATATATATATAAACTTTTCTAAAAAGTGATTTATTTTCCTACTTGTTTGTTTGTAGCATCACCTTCAAATCCAAATACTACTTTTGATGGTGTTAATTCTTTAGTCATTTCAGATGTTGTTCCGAATATATTACTTGTAAACTCTGGAATCATATACCCCTTAATTGAAAGACTAAATTCATTCTTTATTAATCTTTCACCATCAGCTGACATTTCTGATGCATCACTTATACTACCATCTAATGATGATAAAAACTTGTAATCTTCCGAATCACCGAAATATGTTTCTAAATGTTCAATCCACAAGTTATTAAGTAAATTCATTTGTTCCATGTAATTTGTAAACATCATTATAGAATAATTACATACTACAAAGTCTGGCATTCCTGTATAAAGTATTTCTTGAACTGGTTTTTTACCTGTTTGTACTGTAAATCTATCATATTGATTATCTTTTGACCATTTATTGTTTCTCGCTACTTTAATAAACTTACCTTGAACATCATTATCAAATGAAAGAGGCATATCAGGGTTCATAGAAAGATCAGTTCTTCTCATTATGATTAATGGTAACATAACTGAACCATTCTTATCTCTCAATACACCGTTCTTTCTAACTGATTTCCATCTTTCTTCATTCGCATATAATACAGGAACTTTAATCATTTCGTTAGCTTCTCTAACAGTAGGTTTCATTATATTCTTTATGTGATTCATAACAGATGTATCAATATCTTTTAATGTAATGGCGTAATTTTTAGTATAATCTTTTCCTGGATTTACTGAACGAGAACGATTACCTTTAGCTGTATCACCCTTAAATGATTTTTGAGTGGACCTATCAACTTGTGATGTGTTTGTTATGTGTTTATTTGTAATAGGTTTTACAGCCATTATACTTTATCTCCGTTTCGTCTGCGTTCTCGTATTCTCAATGCTTTTAATTTATCCTTTTTAGTCAATACTTTACCTATCGTTACTTCCGATTTAACAGCGTTCATATCAACTTTACTTATTGCTATCTCACGTTGTATATCTACCTCAATAGCTTCTGTTCCAGTTTGAGAACCACTATCATCAATTCTATTACCG
>Ga0098056_1000584_pt1 | contig 15226 bp, 14 predicted proteins | sample 17BtaG_FD_92583 | JGI IMG/M metagenome (GOLD analysis project Ga0098056, IMG submission 92583) | Marine viral communities from the Subarctic Pacific Ocean - 17B_ETSP_OMZ_AT15314_CsCl metaG | ecosystem: Environmental > Aquatic > Marine > Oceanic | place: Subarctic Pacific Ocean | collected...
TAATGATTGAATTTATCGTTGGTCTTTTCTTTGGATATGCTCTTAGTGGTGATTTAGGAGAGCCTGTACCATCTCAGGTAATCACTTATTCTGATAGTGGTAGGGTAGTTAAGGTCTATAGAACAAGTGCATTTGCTTATAGATACTATCCTAACTCGTATACAGTTGGTTGGAATACAGATAATTATAATTACTTTGATACTAGATATCAGCCACCTCAAGTTTATTCTAAAAGTGTGGTAATAAAAAGAAAACCTAAAAAGCCTAGTGGTGAATATAGAAGAAAAAAGGGTGGAGGAAAAGGTAAGAAGAAGTGAATAGTGGGAACATTATTCCAATAATAATTATTTTTGCAATATTTGGATATCTTATGTATACAATAAACAAAACAAGATGACTTGGTTTTACTTACATTGTGTAGCTGCTGTTGTAATTATGATTGCAGATGCTAGAGGAACATTGGAACCTGCTCTTAATAAATTTGAAGAAAAACTTGGAATTAGAACTGAATTACCACCAGATACAACGGAGTTTGAAATAGATGGCGAATGGAATTAATGCCAACAGTCAGATACATATTAGTGTTGCTTTATTAATTAAAGCTGGGATTCTAATAGCTATTGTTACTGGCTCTTGGTATCAAGCTCAGATGAAATTTGCTAGTATGGATAGAACATTAAGTGATATGCATGAAGAATTAGTAGTGTTAACTTCCAAAGTGCATGAAATGGAAAGAGAACACATAAAAGAATTAGAGACACAAAAAGTGGCTTTAGAAGAAGAGAACAAGAGTCTAATGCAAAGATTAGGCTTAAAAAAACCCTAATAAAAAAAGGAGTAAATAATGGCTGAGAAGAAAGGCGTAAAAGCAAGTGATATTAATGCTAAAATTAAAGAGCATGAAGAAAACTTGAATAAAGTAAATGAAGAAATTCAACAAATAGTACAAGCACATAACCAAAGAGTGCAACAAAAGACTGCTCTTGAAGGTGCTATAGCTGGTTTGCGTGAATTTGTGCCAGGTGAAGAAGTTGCAAAAGAAGAAGAAGCAAAAGCCTAAGTACAAAATAATGCTACCTTATTCATTCCATTATTGGAATATCAATATAGGTACTGGCTTTAATTATATTGTTGGTAAGATAAGAAAGAAGTAAAGTGATAATGATAGATAGCGTAAAAACTGTGACAAATGGTATAGTCGGAGTTGGCGTATGGTGGGTTAATCTACCAATGGTATTACAAATGTGTGTATCTGTGGCAACACTTGTATACATAATAATTAAGATTCGAAAAGAGTTACAATCATGAAAAGCCATCCTATGTTCTTCACTTTCCCTCTTCGTTCAAATCGCCTCCTCCTCGATAAAGAGTGTGGGGCATAGCGATGGCTGATTTTAACTTAGCGGAATGGGGAATAGTGGGTGTAGTTGTTTTTTTATTTGCAGGTCAAATTATGTTTCTGCAAAAAACATTAATGAAAGAACTACATCAGGTGGAGGATATATGTGTAAAACTTATAGATAGATGGAATAGGTCGGATGAAACTCGTGACAGAAGACATGAGCAAGTTTTACAAGAGCTAAATGACGTAACTGATGACTTAAACTTCCTTAAAGGAAGAGTTAACGGTAAATCACATTAAAATAGGAGAATGACATGGATTTTCTAACAGATTATTTCACATGGAGTACTTTCTTTTATTTAGTTGGTATTGTCTTGGCAGGTTCTTTGACTTTAGTAAGTACAAGATACAGAAAGATAATGAAAGAGCTTGGCGATGTTGTCAAGGCTCTTGAGAAAGCTAATGAAGATAAAAAAGTTACTAATGCTGAAAAGAAAGAAATCATGAAAGAAGTCTTAGACGTAGTAAAGGCGATTATAGGACTTAGGTGGAACATTTTTAAATGAGCCACAAACAAATAAGGGAGTTGATAAAAGATACTCTTCAAAAAATGGGTATGTGGAGTCAAGAATCAGAAGAACTTGTTTTTCTAACGGGTATGGTAGAGTCTGGTTATGATTATATATATCAAATTGGCTCAGGAATTGCTCGTTCATTCTGGCAGGTAGAAAGTGCTACTGCAAAAGATTGTGTTGACAACTATCTTGCTTATCGTAAGAAGAAGCTTGATAAAGTCTGCAAAGTAATGCATATAGAACCAGATACTCTTTTAGAGATGTCTGATGAAGATTTAAAACATCTTCTATGGGGAAATATTGCTGCTGGTATAATCTTTTGTAGAATCAAATACTGGCGTGTACCTAAAAAGATACCTATGGATTTAGATGGTATGGCTTCTTATTGGAAGCAGTATTACAATACAGAAGGAGGAGCAGGTACAATATCGCATTTTCTTGAGAAAGCTGAAAGACGTAAAGACAAATAAAAATGGCTGGCAAACAACACTTAGCTTTAAATTCATTTCATAATGGTTTAAATACTAAAACAAATTCTAGAGATATAGGTGATGATAGTTTAGCATTATGCAATAATGTTTCGGTTGATGATGTTGGAAGAATAACAATGTCAGGAGAACCATCTACTATTACTACATCAAGTAAACCTGCGATGGATACATTAGAAGATGGTCATTCATTATTTAGGTTTTCTTCTGATTATTCATCTGGTATATCTGCGTCTTCTATTATCCAAGATACAGATTATATAATTGCATGGGATGATACTCTTGGTAAATTATATTGGCTTCCAAATCTTAATGACGCTGGTGCTAGTAATGCTGCATGGGCAACTGTGGCTAATGTTTTAGACCTTAGTAGTGATTGGGGAACTGCGGATGAGGCAAAACCTATTTTTTATTATGTTGATGGTGCATTAAGAATATCAGATTCAAATCATAATGCTAAACTTTCAGGTGGAAGCTCTAGAACAATTAACCCCCCACAATGGATTGGTGTAATAAAAAGAGAATTGTTTCCTGATAGTGGAGAAAATAATGTTATAGATGCTTCAGGGTGGAAAAGAGAAAAGCAAGAACTAGAAAAGCCAACAACTGGCACAATTACTAGCTCAACAAGTAACACTGCAGATGCTTCTGTTCATTGGAATGTAAAGAATCTAACCCCTGAAGATTTAGTGTATAATTTTTATGATGCAGAACAAGCTCCTGGGGCAGGTACTACAGATGTTGGTCAAAATCTAAGTTATAATAATTTATATTCAACTACAAAAGCTATAAAATATGATGAGGGAAATAATACTAGCACTATAGCCCCTGAGCATTGGCAAACATCATATAAAGGCACAGATGGTTATGGTGAAAGTAATTTTCATTCTTTTGGAATGGCTTTACATGGTGAAAATGATGACCATAGTAATACATTTACATGGACTGGACAGCAATCTTTCAATACTTCTAGTGCAAAATCTTTTGGGACAGGTCAATCTCTATATGTAGCTGTAAGACTTCCTGGAGAAGAAAATAAACAATATTGGTTAGGAACTCATACTAGGGCATTTTCTGACTCTGCTTCAATCTCAATAACAATACAAGATGCATATATAACATTTAAAGAAAGTAGTGGGAATGATTTTATAAAATTTAGAATTGACCATACTAAATTTACAGATACAGAAACTCCTCCTGGAAATTGGCATATTATTGAATTTCCCTATGATGAATCTTATGAAACATCTATATCAGGTACTTTTAATCCACAAAAGATTGATTTAGAAATGAATATTACATGGACTAGAACTGGAAGTATTTATGGAAATAATACAAGTTCATCCAGTCCTTCTCCTTATACAAAATACAGAGATATTCCTGGGCTTGATTTAATTCAATTATCTGATATGCGTGTTGGCGATACTGATTTGATTGGAGTAACAACCACTGGGAAGCAAAAGTTTTTGATGAGTTATACATATGATGATACTGATAACGAAAGCTTATTACATGATTTTGGTGGGGGTACATCTCAAGAAATAGTTTTTGCTAATTCTACATCTGCTTATAAGATAGGTATAATTGCATCAGCAGACCCCACTGTTTATACTCTTGGGAACAATAGAATTACTGGTGCTAATCTTTATATGGAAGATGATGGTATACCATATAGAATAGCACAATTAAGTTATACAAAAGGATTGAAAGGTGCTTGGGAATCCGAATATCCTAAATCATCAAGATTTTCAAAAACAGGAAGTAATGCTACTGAGCAATATGTTTCTACTACTATAAAAACTGATGGTTTACCATTATTGGAATCTTATGAAGCTTTAAATGGATTTAGTCCAAACGTTAAATCAAATATAGCAAATTATTCTACTGCAACTGTATTAAATAGAAGAACTTATATTGCAAATGTTTATCAAGATGGAAAACAATATGGCGATAAGATGATAAAAACAAGTGCTAATAATTTTGATGTTTTTCCTTCTGAAGGTAAATCTATCGATGTTGTTAAAAATGATGGCGATACTATTATAAAATTAGAATCATATGCAGATAGAATATTACAATTTAAGAAAAATGTAATGTATTTAATAAATGCTACAAGAGATGCAGAGTTCTTGGAAGATACTTTTTATGGTAAAGGCATAACTCATCAATCTGCAAGTACTGTAGCAGATATAGGTATTGCGTGGGCTAATGAAAATGGATGCTTTCTTTATGATGGTGAAAAAATAAACGATTTAACTCAAGGTAAGATTTCAGAAACTGAGTGGCAAACACATATTACAAACAGTACTGATGTTACATACTTACCTTTAAAAAAGAAAATACTTGTAACAGGTAATACTAATGGAACAGATGTTTATGAATATTCTTTTTTTACAAAAAGTTGGACAAAATCTACTGATAAATTTGAAGCATCAAAATCTAACTTTATATTAGATATAGATGAAGAAGTAAAATACTTTACGACTACAACAGCTGATAATTTAAGAAAATGGGATGATTCTTCTTCTTCTAGTAATGCAGTTAGAATCCTAACTAAAGATTTTACTTTTGGGAATCCTGCTTCTAGAAAAAAATGTTTTAAGTTTTATATAACATATAAAGCGACAGGAGCATCTAATTTAAAAGTTTATTATGGTACTAATGGAGCAGATTTAACAGGTAATTCTTTAGGAACTGAAGTATCTGATTCTTCTAATTTTGCAGGAACTTCTACTACTTGTTATGGAAGTAGTGGCTTAGTAACGACATCGGGAGTATGGGAACAAGCTGAATTAACTCCTTCATCCTCTATTAACAATATTTACTCTGTTCAATTGCATTTTAAGTCTTCAAATATTATAACAAATGGAAATTTTGATAGCAATACTACAGGATGGAATGCAGATGGAACAGCCGCTCTTAGTGTAAATGGTTCTAAGCAATTATTAATTACATCTAGTGGTTCATCTGTTGGCAAAGCTATGTACACAATGACAACAGTTTCTGGTATGGTTTATAGAGTTACTGGTAATTTTTATAAAGGAACTTCTAATCAAGGATTAGTTCAAGCAGCGACATCTGGCTCAATTGGTTCTGGCGTTCTAGGTTCACAAAGTGCTATGACATCAGATACTGAATTTAATTTTACTTTTACAGCAACGGGGACAACTACTTATTTAATACTTTATGAAGGTGGTGGTGGAGATGATGATACTACTATTTGGGATAATATTGTAGTTTCACCCCAAGTTCCTTCTGATTTTGAGATTAACGATATAACAATCGTTTATAGAGAAAAACCAATGAAGTAATGCCTGTATCGAAGCAAACAAGAAGGTCTAGACACGAACAAGCTGAAAATCCAACATTAGATAGAGGTAATCCTGCTTCTTCTGAAGGTAGAGTTGGAACTCAGCAATTTAGGAAAATTCCTGGTAAAGGATTAGTTCATCTAGTAAGAGATGATACTGGATGGAAAGAGATGGGCGTATCCCAAGCTAGTACAAGCAAAGGGGATAAAACAGCATCATCTGTTTCTGTAGCTGCAGGTGTTAGTGCATCTGATTCAGTTTCTCAAGGAACATCAATGGCTGGTAGTTCTCATAGTAGCTTAACTAATTTAACTGAAGACGACCACACTCATTACGTTCATAATACAACTGCAAGAACTATTAGTGCTGACCATTCTTTTTCAGGTTCACCATCATTTAGTAATATAAATGTTAATGGTGGAGATATTGCAAGTGAGACTGTAGTAAATAAATCTCCTGTTGTAACATTAGCAGGTGACTTAGGAGGAAATGCTACATTTACTAATCTTGGTAATGCCACACTAACTGCAACTATTCAACCAAATAGTGTTGCTCTAACAACAGATACAACAGGCAATTATATGGTTAACGTAACAGGCAATAGCCAAGTCTCTGTTAGTCATAGTCAAGCCGAAGGTAGCACTGCGGCATTAAGTATCGCTAATGACTCTATTGGGGATACTCAGTTAGCTTATAACACAGGTCAGCATCTAACATCAAGCTCTGCAGTTACCTTTGCAACTGTTGATACAGGTCAAGGTGCTAATGAACTTTATGATATGAATCAAAATGTTCTAACTACTTCTAGTCCTCAATTCTCTAATATGACTTTTGGTGAATATTCTGACCCTAATTATTCTAATGGTGAAATAGGTACTTCTACTTTTGCAAGTGGGTTCGTAGGTACAGGTTGGAAAATGTCTAAAAGTGGTAATGAGTATAATTTCGAAACTAACAATATGTTAATTAGAGGCACATTATCTGTATACGAATTACTTATACAACAAGTTAGGGCTACGAATGGGGCTATATTTGTTTCATCCGCAGCTAAAGTAGAAAGTTCTAGTGGTTTAAGTGCTAGTGATGATGATGGTACAATCACATTTGAAGACCCTAGTAATAATAATTTATGCCCATTTGCAGCGAATGATTTAATTATGATGCAAAGAGTTAATCCTGGAGCTTTAGTCGCCAAGAATGCTGCTGGTGGAGATACAAGCGTTATTAAGAAGTTGGTATATAAGGTTGCAAGTGTAAGTGGTAAAACAGTTACTGTTGAAAATGGGGGATATAACAATACTTCATCACCATCTGAAGGAGATGATTTTGTAAGAATTGGGAATACAAGCAATTCTGCTAGACAAGGAATAATATACCTTACTTCAGATGATAGCAATTCTCCTTATATTGACATTAAATCAGATATAGATTCTTATTCTGATTGGACTGGCTCTACTCCTAAAGTAAGGCTAGGTAAACTTGATGGTATTACAGATAATGACGCAGGATTAGATGGAAGTCAAAGTGAGCTTTATGGTTTATACTCAGACACTGTGCGTTTAAAAGGTCATATTCATGCTACTAGTGGTAAAATTGGTGGAATAAATATGGCGTCAAGTAAAATTTATACTGGAACTGGTACTTATAATAATTCTAATACACCATTCTATGTAGATAGTAGTTCTAATTTTTCATTAGGAGATAAATTAGCTTGGAATAATAGTACTCTCTCTATTGACGGCACTGTTGTAATAGGAAGCACCGCAGCTTCTGCTATAGAATCAAAGGCAAATAGTGCTAATCAAGATTCTACTGCAAGCATTAGAAGTGGTACAACAAAAGCTAATGTAGGTCTATCTAATGTTGAGGATAAAAGTTCTGCATCTATAAGAGGTGAGATTACAAAAGCAAATGTAACAGACACTGGTTTAGGTAAAGGTGATATTGGTTTAGGGAATGTAGATAACACAAGCGATTCGTCTGTTCTTGGCACAGCGGCTACAGCTGCTAATAATGCTACTAAAACTGCTGGGTATGTAGGAGGTTGGCAAATAAGTAATACTTCAATTTTAGGAATAGCCGATGGTAGTGCCCAAATTGTTATGACAGCATCTGGTAATATAGCGACTGGTCAATGGTCTATAAATAGAGATGGTTCTGCTTCTTTTGCTAATGGTGGAATTACTTTCGCAACTAATGGAGATATTACCTCTAATACTTATCTCATAGAAAGAACTAGATTATTTGGTAATGGAGCTGATGGAGTTATTGTATTGTACTCTACTAGTAATGATGCTTCTGTGGGAAGAGTAGACGCACATCATATTAAAGGTGCAACAGATTCAAATATTCTTGATTGGATTACTACAAGTAAATGGCAATTACAAAAAGATTTATATGCAGATAACCTTACTATAAAAAGTGGTGTTATTTTATACACAAAAGGATATAGAATATTTTGCAAAGGAACTTTAACTATAGAGTCTGGCGCAGCTGTTTACAATCTTGGAAGTACAGCTACAAATCAAAGTGGTGCTGTGGGAGGCGCAGGTGGTACTTTATCTGCAGGAACTGATGGTAAAAATGGAGGAAATGGGGGAGAAGGAACTAATGGTCAAAATAATAGGGGAGGATATGGTGGAGGAGCAGGTGGCTCAGGTGGTATAGTTTTAATTTCAGCAAGATATATTTCTAATAGTGGCACTATTGCAGCCAATGGTGGTAATGGGGCTGCTGGTCAAGGTGGTTATCCATAAACTTAATGAATAGGAAAATAATATGGCAGTAGGAAGTCCAGGTTCTTCATCCTCTCCTGGTGGTTCAGCAGAAGCAGTTACAAGACTAGCTGTAATAGACCCTCATTTAATATTAATGATGAGAGATGTTATGGAAGGTACAGATAGTGCTACACGATTAAAAGTGTGTGGTGCTGCTACTGGAGGTGGTGGTGGAGGTGGTGGTGACCACGATGACGATGTAGCCGCCCCTGGATTACCTGGTCCAATAACAAGCACTGTAAGTAATACAATTTTATCTAGTAGTGGTCAGCAGGGCGGTGCTGGTGGTCATGGTTCTGCTAGCTCTACATATGCTTACACTGGTGGAGGTGGAGGAGGTGGAGCTGGTGGTAACGGTGGAGTAGTTATATTAATAACTACGTCTTCTAGTGTTGGGACTGTTACTGCAAGTCCAGGTAGTGGTGGAAGCGGTGGAGCGGGGACTGGTCAATCTGATAATACTAATGGCACTGATGGGGATGATGGAATCACTGGAAAAGTAATGCAAATACGAATATAATTGGGAATTGAATAATTATGTATAAATTAGTAAATTGCAACCAAACATCAAAGGCAAATTGAAATGAGTTTAGCATCAGCTTACCAAAAATTTGGTAAAAAATCAAGACAGAATTTAAGTACATCATCAAAAGGAAAAAATTTATCTTCACTAATGGAACAAGGTGGGTCGCTTATTGGTGAAATATTTGGAGTAGCAGATGAAGCATTTGATATAACTGAAAATCTTCAATCTTGGGAAAACTTTGAATCTGGTCAAGAATATCTTGGAATATCTGGTGATGATATTTCAAAACCTTTAAAAAAGACGCAAAGGATGTTTTCAAAACCTGAAGATGTATATAAAGACGCTTTTAAAATTAAATCAAAAGGAAAAGAATTTTCATCTAGGGAAATAAGAGATATTGGGGCTTTATCTAGCAGTAATGAAAGAGCAATCTTTGAAGGTTTTATGGATGGAGATTTGTCTTCAAAGTCAGGTAAACAATATAGTGATATTGGTATAGGTAAAAGTAGCCATACAGGTTATAACCCTTCTGAGAATAGATTCATGGATATGAATGTTGATGATACTTTAACTAGAAGTACGGGTAAAGACCCAAATATGAAAATTTCTGAATGGACACCAAATGCACCTGAGAAAAAAGTAGGACTTTATCAAGCTACGTCTTCGTCAGATAGAAAATATGGAATGGATTCTTTAGCACCACTCCCAGCGAAATTTACCGCTGACCCTTATTCTAAGCATAAATATGGAGATTACAATCAAGAAGGAAAAGATATGCTAACAGCTCAAGCTGAAGCTGCGCCAGGTGTACATAGTAAAACTCCAGAAGTAGGTGCTGCGTCTTTGACTGACAAATGGATGCAAGGTATTGAAAAAATGGATGAAAAGCAATTACAGGCTTCTATTACTGAAGGGTATAATAACGCTGAAGCTCTTGGTGGAAAAAGAACATGGGAAGACGCTAGAGCAAATTATTATAAATTAATGTCAGAGAATACTTCAGTAGAAACAGGTATGGATTATTTTACTTCGTTAATTAATAGAAGAGCACAATTGAGGGATAGTGGTAATAAGGAAATGAAGTAATGAATAAGGTAGATGCTAAAGAACAATTTAATAAATTAACAAAAAAATTAGGAATAGTACATACATTTTCATTTGATGAAGCTTGGGAATGGTTAGAGTATAAAAGAAATCATATATTTATGAGCAATCCAATTGAATTTTTTCCATATAATTATTCTGAAGAAGAATTTGAAGCAGGGATTACTAAAGTGCAAAATGTTTTAGAGAAAAAGGGACATCCAAAAGAATTTGGAATGAAAAGAAATCCAGTTGTTCATACTTTTACAGATGGACAATATATAAGAGAAATATTTAATCCAGCTGGGGAAGTGATAGTCACTGGGATACATTCAGTTCAACATCCATTTTTCTTGCTTGTTGGAGAAATGTCTATTTTAGATAAAGATGGTGAAAAAAGAATTAAAGCTCCACATTATGGCATTACTGAGGTTGGAACTAAAAGAATTATATATGCACACAAAGATTGCGTATTTGTAACAGTACATCCAAATCCATCAAATGAAAGAGATATAGAAAAATTAGAAAAATTAATTTCTTTTGAAGATTTTGAAGAGGTACACAATATTAATAAAGGAGATTTATAATGTCACTTTGGATTGCAGGTGCAACTCTGGCTGCATCAATTGGAGGAAAGGTTGCACAAGGATATGCAGCGTCAAAAGTAGATACATCTGGTCAAGTTGGCGCAGCTAAAGAGGTCTCTTTTGCAGAAAAACAACAACAACAAGGAGAAAACAAAGCAGTTTTTGATAAATTGGATTTTAAATCTGATAATTTAATAAACAAATTAACAACTGATTCTCAGCGTTCTATGTATGATATATTCAAAGCTGGTCAAACTGCTGCTTCAACTAGTGGATTTGCAAGTTCTGACGCTACAAATGTTGAAATTGATAGAGCTAAAAGTAATTCGTATACAGATTTAACCACAGGTGTAAAGAATATAATGGAAGAAACAAGGTTAAATAAAAAGAGTATAACTCTTAACAATCAAAAAGCTACAGCAGATATAGAGAAAAGATTATCATCTAATATTACACAAGCAACATCACAAGCAGATACATTTTGGGAAGGCGTAGCTGGCGGTGGAGACTACGAAATAAATTAGGAAATAAAATTATGGCAACAAATTTAACACAAAGATTTAGAGAAAGAGACTACGAAAGACGTAGACAACAGCAAGATGCCCTTAGTGCTATGAAACTTGCCTTTGATAAAGAAAAATATGAAGATACAAAGGAAAGGCAAAGATTATCTGATGAAAGAGCAACTGAAAGATTTAATTGGGCAGAGATGGAGCAAAACATTAGAGGTGTCCAACTTGGGGCAAGTCCTATAGTCCAAACTCTTGAAAATCCATTAGATTTAGACAATGAAGATTTTGAAAATATTGGGAAAAGTATTACTTCTTGGTATGAAAAAAATATTAATTCTTATTTATCCGAAGAAGAACAATCTGCTATAAATGCTAATAAAAAAATATTAGATAATCTTTATTCTAATGCTACTATATATAGAGAGTCAACTAATAAGCTTACTCAAATAAGAACTGCTCTTGATAATTTAGGTGGAAAATATAAAGACGAACATGGGAATATGGTTGATGGTGTGTTTAATACAAAAAATGTAAATGAAATAGTAGCTAATATTCAAAATGCTATTGCTAGTTATTCTAAATCTGGAAGCGAAGAGGTAGTGAAGATGTTTCAAGGTCTTGAGACAGAAGCTTCTAAAACTGCTTTTGTTGCTAGAGAATTAGAAAGATATTTCACAAAAGGTGAAGATGGTAAAAGGCTAGTCGATACAATGCAGAATAGAGCTTTAGCTGAGGTAGTTAAAAAAGCAAAAACTGCTCAAGAAGTTGAAGAATATAGCACAGCATACAATTTGCTATCAGGAAGTGGACAAACTGAAGAAGGATTTGTACAAGCTCAAGATATTATAAATAATAGGAAAGCAGGAGATGCTGAGGCAGATAAAGTATCAGCATGGTACGATGCACGAAGACAATACGCTGACCATCATATTGGCATAATAAGAACTGCTATTGATGAAAAATCGGCTGGTGCCTTAGCTGGTCCTTTATCAAGATTAGCTAGTTTTGATACTACAAAAACGAATGCTCTTACCAGTCCTGATGATTTTAAAGCTTATGATGCGTTAATGTTTAACTTACTTAATAAAATAAATAAGGAAGATAGCGCAAAAACAGATAGAGATTTCCCATATATAGCAGGTGGTGGTAGTGATGTTCTTAAAAGTCAACACTCTGGAATTTCGGAAGATAGGGAAGCAACTTATTTACTCTTAGCTGGTCATATTAGAAAACAAGATAAGACTGGGCATTATGTCTGGCCAAATGGTGATAAATATATGTTAAATACAGGTGGTGGAGGGTATGAAAAGGTACCAGGAAATCAACCTGGTGAATTTGAATTTGATGAAAGTTTGTATCAAAATGAAATTATGGCTAATATTGAAGATATTAACTATGAAGATTCTTTGCTTGGAGACGCAGATAAGATTGGAAATTCTGTTGCCTCAGCTGCCAGTTTATGGTTAAAACTTAATCCTAATATAGAACTCAGAAGACAAACTACCTCAGATGCCGCTAGAAAGACGCCAGAAAACCTTTCGTTAGAAGAAATCATGGCAAATGCGAGTGACCAAGAGAAAACAGTTGAAAAGGTTGTTGCTGGAAAAGCACCGACTAATGAATTAACTGGCATTAGTGGTTATGCTAATGTTATAAAGGCTATGGAAGGTTTAAAAAATTCAAATGCAAAATTCTTAATTGAATATCCTGACGGAAGTGAGGAATACATTAAAGCAAAAGATTATAAGAGTCTCACAAATACGCATAGTTCTTCATTTGGTATTGGACTCTCTACTCAAGCAGAAGGGATGTCAATAAAGATGGTTACAAATGTAGGTGATACACATGACCCGAAAGCAACAAATAAGGCAAAAGGAGTTACTTTTAGGAGTTATTCTGATTTACAAAGAGCTAAAAAGCTATTAGCTAGAGCTAATAAGCAATTAAAAAATAAACCAAACAGTTCTCATTATTTAGCTCAGAAAAAAGAAGCAGAAGAAATAATAGCAAGAATAGAAGAAAAATAATAAATGCCACAAGATAAACTTACTAGGCAGCAAGTTGTAGGAGCGGCACGAAGGTTAGCCCCAGATTATTATAAAGATTGGGGCGATGACCAAATATATAGAACTCTTTTAAGAGATAGACCAGAATTAAGAGGCGAAGTTGAGCAATTAACAACTGGTGAACGTCTTTATAAAGAGTTTGGCTCATCTGAAGCAGCTGGCTTTTGGAAAAGATTTGGTTTCCAATTTGAATCGCAAATGGAAGGAATGAAGGCTGGATTAGTAGGATTAGCACCGTGGAATGAAGCTGAAGCTGGGGAAGCAGCTAGAGGCTATGCGATGGAGGTTTATAAAAATAAAGTTGCTGGAGACACAGAACTGCAGGCTTATCTGGCATGGAAAGAGGATGAGCCTGGATGGACTGATATGCATACTTTTTCTCGTTCACTCTCTGAAGCATTACCATCCCTTGCTATTGCTACTACTTCTTTAATAGCTGCACCATTTACCGAAGGTGGTTCTTTAGCCGCAGGTGCTTTAGCATTAGCCCCAATTGGTATCATGGAAGGTACTAATATGTATAATGAGATGATGGGCACTTTAGTAGATGAAGTTGGGTTAGACCCAGAGGAAGCTAGAGGATATGCTAATATTGGAACTGCAATATATACTCCTTTTTCTGTCTTGTTAGAGAGAATTGGTGTTAAAGCTTGGGGAAGAACAGTTGGGATTGGAGATGATACAGCTAACGCTATTTTTAGAAAAAAGATGGCTGAAGCATTGGTTAGATGGGGTGTTGATGAAAAAAGATTAGCTAAAATGGGTGCAAGGACAATAATTGGTGGTTCAAATTTCGTTCAAAATGCACTGATAGAGGGAAGCACAGAGGGAATGCAGGCTTTTGGTCAAAATGCAATTACAAGAGGATTTGAATTAGGACTAGGAGAAACACAAGCAGATATTGTTGAAGCAATTGACCAATCTTTTAAAGATACTTGGCAAAACCCAGCGGTTTGGGAAGAAGGATTCGCAGGTGCAACTACAGGCGTATTGGGTATAGGAGGAGCTTTTAAACCTGGAGCAGTTTCCGTTGAAAAGCAACAACAAATCTTAGATGATATTGCCATGAAAAAAGAGGCAGAACTTTATGGAGATGAAGATATTGAAGTAGAAGAGGATGAATCACCTCTACCAGACACACCAGTTGATACTCCAGTTGATGCTCCAGTTGAACCAGTGGTTGGAAGTGAAGAAGTTGAGCCAATTGAGAGTTTGGGAGTTAAAGAATTGAAAAAAATGGCTACGGATTTAAAAATTAAGGGTCGTAGCAAATTAAATACACAAGCATCTCTAGTAAAGGCTATCAAAAATGCACAAAAGGAGCAAAAAAGAAAAGACTCTGATTTAGAATCTAGATTTTTAGATGCTATTATCGAAACAGATGATATGCAAGATGTATTAGATGATGCATCATTACTCCAAGTTGATAAAGAAACGCCTGACAATAAAAAATCTAAATCTAAAAGCGATAGTATTCTTAAGGCTAATTCTCTAGCCAATATTGGAGATAAAATACTAAGCCTAGTTCTTGATAATCCTAAAATTATTGATAAAATTGAGAAGAGTAAAAATTCTGATTCTATTTTAAGCTATGTCAGAGGGGCTCTTAATCAAGCAATAGATAATTCTGAAAATAAAGACTTTAGAGACTCTTATAGTGTAAAGGATACAAAAAGTGGAGTTCTTGCTGCTCTTAGGAGTTTTGCTAAAAGAGGAATAGCAGAAGATATTGTATCTGAACAGGGAGATATTGATGAAGCTTCTATGGGAATTACTTTCCGATTTGAACCAGAGGAAATAGTCCAACCATCAGAACCAACTGGTGATATTGAAACAACAGGAGCACCAGAGGTTGCAGGAAAGCCAGTAGATGGAGTGGAAAAGGTTGAGACTGTAGGAACAACTGTTGTTAAGAAAGATGCGACTGCTCCATCTCAAGTTAATGTTGGGGATAGAGGA
>Ga0098056_1000598_pt1 | contig 15105 bp, 17 predicted proteins | sample 17BtaG_FD_92583 | JGI IMG/M metagenome (GOLD analysis project Ga0098056, IMG submission 92583) | Marine viral communities from the Subarctic Pacific Ocean - 17B_ETSP_OMZ_AT15314_CsCl metaG | ecosystem: Environmental > Aquatic > Marine > Oceanic | place: Subarctic Pacific Ocean | collected...
GATGTTAGAGCTTTAACAACTTCAGACGTTACAAACAGTGCAGGATATATTACAGCATCAAGCACAGATACACTAACAAACAAGAGTGGATCAAACTCACAATGGACCAATGATGCGGCTTATATCAAAGCTGATAGTACGGATACATTAACAAACAAGAGTGGATCAAACTCACAGTGGACAAATGATGAGGCTTATATAAAAGCAGACAGCACAGATACATTAACAAACAAGAGTGGTAACATCAGCCAATGGACAAATGATGCAGGTTATCTAACAGCTGAAACAGATAACCAAACACTAAGTTTCAGCAGTCCTAACTTAACTATAAGTTCAGGAAACACTGTAGACATTAGCGGTCTTGCAGTAGCCACAATTGATGGAGGAACATATTAATGAGCGTTATTAAACCAAAAAGAGGTAGTGGAAGTCCAGCTGGCAGCATTGCAACAAATGAAATAGCTATGGATACTACAGCACGTAAATTATACGTAAGCACAACAGGATCAGATGCAGTAATACTAGCAGATGATTCACAAACATATTTAGATACAGTAGGATTGGTAGACTATGCAGGTGATACACCTATAGCAATCAATCTAGGTACAAACCAAATTGGTGTAGGAAGCGGTGGAAGTAGATTAGATCTAAGTCCAGGTGCTAGTGGTATGAGAATCAATGCCGCACCAGATATGCGTACCAACAAAATAACAAACATGGGTGACCCTAGCAGTGCCCAGGATGCCGTTACCAAAAACTATGTGGATACAACCAGTTTATTATTAGCTGGCGGTACTATGAGTGGTGATATTGCTATGGGCGGCAACAGTGTAACAGGCTTAGGCAGTCCTAGTGACAGTGCAGATGCCGCAACCAAAGGCTTTGTAGATTCAAACTTTTTGGATCTAAGTGGTGGTACTATGACAGGTGATATTACAATGTCAAACAGTACCAGCCTAAACTTTGATGATAATGAATATGATATTGAATTACTTAATGCAAGTGCAAGTCAACCAACACTAAGTCTTAAAGCATCAGCACCAGCTGCTGGTCAACGTAGAACAAGTTTATTGTTTCAACAAGATGACAGTGGAACTGTAATCAGTCAAGGTATTATTGATTTCCGTCACAGAGGCAGCAATGGCAATGATGAATTTGAAATAGCACATCTCAATGATGATGGTTCAACCAAAGAACAGTTCTTTAGCTATGTTAAAAATTCAAGCACAAAAGTATTGAATGGTCACAACAATGGTAACATTGAACTAAGTCAAGACAAAGCTGAACTAAGCTACAGATTAGATATCAACAATGGTAGAACAAATTCAGGTGGTACATTGAGTCCACATGCACTCAGAGCAGTAACTGATATGAGTCAAGACTTGAGTGAAGATCTACAAAACAGTATCACAGTAGCATTGGATTATGGTGCACAGAGTATTACCAACAATGTACAAAACAGTATTACATTCCAAACAGGTAATGATTCAAATCAATATACCACAGGACGTTTCAACAGTGAATATGCCAGCAATGGATATGAACAGAAAATGAAACTTATATCACAAAACAATGCAGGTTCAGATGGTAATGCAGCAGGTGATGCTACAGCCAATGGACAGATTGATGTAACAAGTGTGCGTTTCTTTTCAAACGTACCCGTCAAACTACCAAGCTATACTGTAGCACAAGCAAACGCTATGCCAAATGCAGAAGAAGGCATGTTGATATACATCACAGATGGTAATGCAGGTGCTAAAACACTAGCAGTATATGATGGATCTAATTGGAAAGTTGTAGCTCTAGGCGCAACAATCAGTACTTAAAGTTAAGGAGTCTCTACCATGAGTAAAAATGCGGACAACACTGAGGACAAACAGGACAAAGTCAAAGGAAGACCAAAGAAAGAAGTAGACACTAGTATACTTCAAAAGCTGTGTGAAGTACAATGCACTGTCAAAGAAATGGCATACATATTGGGCGTAAGCACAGACACACTAAACAGAAACTATGCAGATGTTATTGAAACTGGTAAAACACTGGGCAAGATAGCACTACGTAGAGCACAGTGGAGAAACGCTGTTGAGAAGAATAATGTTACTATGCAAATTTGGCTAGGTAAAAACATTCTCAATCAGACAGATGCTCCTCTAGATGAAGAGGCTGGTACTATCCTGCCTTGGAAAGATTAAAGGAAAGCTAACATGAGCAAACAGGGTAACAAGTGGGCAGAAGTCACAGAACAAAACAGCAAAGATATTGTGGATATTAAACATGATATCAAGACTATCAAAGACAACCATTTGGCACACCTTGAAGCTGATATGGCAAAACAATCAAAAGCTATTGAGAAGATTGACAACCGCATTTGGTGGGTGTTGGGAATCTTGGTAGCATCAACTGTAATAGGAATGGTTAAAAATGGCTTATAAAAAGAAAAAGAAAAAAAAGTACGGTAAGAAGTAGAGATGAAGATAACACCAGCTACACTTGACAGTTGGAGAGTAATACCAAGACTGTTGATACTGTGTTACATGCTGGCGTTTTATGATGCAACACAGTGGTTTATGGGTCTAGAAGATCCTACAAATGCACAAGCAGGCTTTGTTAGTACCATAGTAGGTGCTGGTGCAGCTTGGTTTGGACTTTATGTAAGTTCAAGAAACAACAAGGAAAAGTAAAATGAAAAAACACGTACATCACAAAGAGTTTGATCAATACATGGATCAATGGAGTGAAGGAATGAAACATCAACAGAGAATTACCATGAAAGTCAAGGATAATTATCTTGTTAAAGAAACTGTTACAAGAGTGTTCTTTAAGAACGGTGAATACATAGACAGTTTTAGTTCAGAAACTATTTGTAATGCCTCTAAGTGAGATACAACGTACTATAAGCAATGATCCTAATAGGTTCAAAGTATGTGTTATGGGCAGACGGGCAGGCAAAACATTTCTTAGCATGCATGAAATAGCAAAGCATGCAAGGTTTCCAGGCTCAAAAGTATTTTATGTAGCTCCCACATATAAAATGTGCAAACAGATTATATGGGATGATTTGAAAGAGAAGTTCATCAGATGTAGATGGGCAAAAAAAATTAATGAAAGTGATTTGACAATCACACTGGTTAATGGAAGTAAAGTATACCTACGCAGTGCAGACAACCCAGACAACTTGCGTGGTGTTAGTATGGATTATTTGGTTATGGATGAAGCAGCTATGATAGATCAAAAGATGTGGACAGAAGTATGTAGACCAGCTCTAAGTGACAGAGAAGGTGATGCACTATTTTTAACAACACCCAAAGGCAAAGGTAGTTGGATATATGAACTATGGCAAGGTGCACACTCAGCAGACAACTATAGTGCATTTCAATATTCAACTTTGGCCGGTGGCAACGTAAGCGTAGAAGAAATAGAAGCGGCCCGTAGTGAATTAGATGACAAAAGTTTTAGACAAGAATATGAAGCCAGCTTTGAAAGTTATGCAGGCAGTATCTATTACAATTGGGATAGTAGTAAACATATACGCAAACAAGATAAAGAATTAAACAAGAATGAAATATTACATGTAGCAATGGACTTTAACGTAAGTCCTCTAGTAGCTGCCATATGTAGAGTAAATGGCAATGAGATAAGTGTAATAGATGAGATTAGTATGGAAGGATCAAACACATTTGAAATGGCAGAGGAATTGCTGAACAGATATCCAAACACCAGGATGTGGGTTTATCCTGATGCTAGTGGACAAGCACGTAAGACCAGTTCAAATACCAGTGATCATCATATATTAAGAAATGCAGGATTTGTATTGAAAGTTAAAAACATCAATCCACCTGTTAAAGATAGAATAGCAAGTGTAAATGCTAGTCTAAAAACTGTAGACGGAAGCGTTAAGCTAACAGTTGATCCCAAGTGTAGAAACTTGATCAAATGTATAAGTAGTCAAGTTTACAAAGAAGGAACACAAATACCAGATAAGAATGGAACAAATGATCTTTCACACATGAATGATGCTATAGGGTACCTAGTAAACTGGATTAACCCTATAAGACGTGTACAAGATCCTGATAGGCCAAGAGGACCTCAGATATTTGGACATTATTAAAAGGATAAATAATTGGAATAGTCACAACAACTGATCATTGTTGTAGAGTACTACCTTACAAAGGAAAAAAATATGTTAACATTAGAACAACTAGAACAAACCCATCCTAGCTACCAACATGTGGCTGAACAGGCTAATTATCATTACAAATCATACGTGGGTGGTGAATTGTACAAAAATGGTAGTTACTTAACACAATACATTGGTGAGAATCAAGGTCCAGGCAATCAATACGCTAAACGTTTAGATAGTACACCTCTAGATAATCACGTACAAACAACAATAGATATTTACAGAAGTTTTTTATTTAGAACATTACCAAAAAGAGATTTGGGATTGTTAATCAATAACCCATTGGTAGAACAATGGTTAGAAGACACAGACCAAGAAGGCCAAAGCCTAGACAGCTTCTTAAAAACAGCAAATGATCTAGCTATGGTTACAGGTAGTGTTTGGATACTTATAGATAAACCAGATTACAAAGTAGAAACACAAGCACAAGCAGAACAGTTAGGTATACGTGCATATGCCGCAACATATACACCACAAAATGTATTAGATTGGTACTATGAACGTAACATTGCTGGCAAGATGGAACTTGAATACATCAAAGTAAGAGAATCAGAAAATGATCAATATGTAACATTTACATGTTGGTACAAAGATAAGGTATGCAAATACAAAGTAAGCAAGGACGGTCAAGGTGGACTAGAAGCAGTAATAGAAGCCAGTGAATATGAAAACCCATTGGGTTACATTCCATTTGTACATCATGCTCCTCTAAAAAGTCCTACAAAAGGTGTAGGCTTTAGTTTGGTAGGTGATGTAGCTGATCAACAAAAGTTTATCTACAACTGTTTGAGTGAAATTGAACAACATTTACGTATCAGTTCACACCCTACATTGGTTAAGCCTACCAGCACAGATGCAGTTGCAGGTGCAGGTAGTATTCTTAACTTGGATGAAAGTGTTGATCCTGGATTAAAACCATATCTTCTTTCACCAGCACTAAGCACAACAGATAGTATTCTTAAAGCTATTCAAAACAGTGTAAACGCTATTCAACGTATGACACATACCAGTGCAATACAAGCTACACAAGGTAGTCCAATTTCAGGCGTAGCATTACAAACAGAACGTCAATTGCTAAACGCAAAACTATCAGACATTGCTGACACACTAAAAGAAACAGAATTAATGATGTGGGATATTTGGTTAGATTGGCAAGCTCTAAACTATCCAGATGCTTTCAGCATTGAATATCCAGATAGCTTTGATATGAGAGATGAAGTACTTGAACTAGACTTCTTGATGAAAGCACGTAGTAGTGGTGTTAGCAACAAGATGTTCCAAGATGAAATAAGCAGACAAGTTGTTGCACTAACAATTGATGATGCTGAAATACAATCAAAGATATATGCAGATATGAATGCTGTAGATTTTGAACCACATGAAATGACAGACCCTATGAGTGGTAAGACAGTTGTTGCAGAAACTTATGAACAACACTTGGCACTTGATGAAATGGGCTTTACACATGAGGGTGAATAAAGTTGGCATTCAACACTAAGAAACATGACAAGGTATTACAACGTACATTAGATGAAATACAATCTGGTGTATTTGACACAGTTAAATCATTAGAAAATGAAATAGCTGAACTGGTAGCTCAAGGGTTACCTGTTGAGGTTGTAAGACCACAGATTATGGCAGCATTCACTAGATACAGTGACAGTGTCAAATCTGTGGCAAAACCATTGGTAAACATAAGTGCAGATTATATGGAACAAAGTAGATTTGCCATAGATGCACAAGACCTAGTTGCACAAAACACAATACTAAGTCAAAGTGAAGCTACATTAGAAACAACAATGAGCGGTATGAATGAAGAAGTAGTTAGTACAGTTGTATTAGGTACAGTAGCAGGTTTAGGTACAGCCGCACTAGTAAATCAAGTAAGAGGAAGAATTAGCGGAATACAAATGGAATCAACAGATCCAGATGTAAGACGTGAACAACGTAAATTACGTAAAATGATGAAGCAAGGTGCAACAGCCGCAGAATTAGCCGCTGTTACTGCTGTTATCAAACGTAAGTTACCTGGTAATGTTAATACAAGTGCAAGTTTAGCAACACGTATGAGTACAGCCAGTGAAAGCGTTGTAGGAAGTTTTGATGGAACATTCTCTAAAGCACGTGCTACACGTTTAGGTATAGAACGTTTTAGATATGAAGGTGGTATCATTGAAACAACCAGACCGTTTTGTAGAGGCATGCTAGGACGTGAAATGACTAGAGATGATATACAAAGTTTATGGGGTAGTGACAGTTGGGCCGGCAAAGAGCCAGGTGATCCTTTTGTAGTAAGAGGTGGATACAACTGTTTGCACTATTGGGTCCCCGTAGAAAATGAAGAAGATTAAAAGGATAAATAAAGATATACACAAGTTGATACTTTAGTATCCAACCCTAACTAATAAAGGAATATTGACATGACAATTGAAAATCATGGTGCAGAAATGCAAACTGAAACTGTAGACACTGGGGATACAAATTCAGGCCAAAATACAGAATCCCAGGTTGTAGCTAAGACGTTCACACAAGAAGAAGTAAATGAACTTATTGGCAAACGTGTTGCCCAAGTTAACAAGAAGTTTGAAAATGTTGACTTGAATGAATACAACGCACTCAAGAGCTTGAAAGAGCAAGTTGAGGAAGAGAAACTGATCAAGAAGGAAGACTTTAATGGTGTTCTTAAGAAGCAGAAAGAAAAGTCAGATAGTGAAATCACTAGACTTAGAACTGAACTTGAGAGTATTAAAATTGATGGTGCATTAATTGATGCGGCATCTAAAGCCAAAAGTGTTGCACCTGATCACGTAGCTCAATTATTGAGAAAGAACATCAAACTAAGTGATGATGGTAACGTAATTGTTACTGACGCAGAAGGTAAGCAAAGATACACAGATAATGCAGACCCTATGACAGTTAATCATTTGGTAGAAGAGTTCCTATCAAGTAACCAGTATTTCAAAGCTGCAGGTCCAAGTGGAACAGGCAGTACAGGTAATACAAACAATGCAGATCATAAGAATTTTGATCTTGCACAACTTGACATGAACAATCCTGAGCACAGAAAAATCTATGCAGAAGCAAAGAAGCAAGGGAAAGTTTAGTTTATAAATTAATATAAGGAAACTATAAAATGGCAAACTCAGCATACGGATCAGGTTTAAACCTAGATGCCTTAATGGTGCCAGTACAGGCACAGACCGTTTACGCGGCACAAGAAAACTCACTTTACCTACCAGGAACAATGATTCCTATGGTACAAGTACCAGCAGGATCTGCAACAGCACAAGTAGCTGTTATGGGTGCAGTTGCAGCAACAACACTATCAGTTGAAGGTGATCCTTCAGCAGATCCAGTAGTAACTGGTCCACAAGACTTTGATACAGTACTACCAACAGACACTAAGAAAACAATTACACTACAACTTATAGCCGCAAGAACAATTTTGCGTGATTTTGGGGGTGTAGATGTTGCAGATATGTCACGTATTATGGGATCTGCTATCAGTTCTAGCGTAGATACTAAAATCTCAGCAGAAATGGCTAACCTAACACAACAAGAAATCACAGACGCTAACATGTTACATGAATTTTATGAAGCAGTAGGTGCAATCAGAGCAGCAGGTGAAACTGGTCCTCTTAACGCAATTATTTCTGCAGCAGCATACAAAGAGTTCATGGAACACATTGGTTCAAGTGCATTCTCAAACGCAGATGTACAAAATGCAGCCATGAGAACCGGGGCAATTGGGGTATTAGCAGGCGTAAATTGCTACGTATCTAGCTTCTTAAATGACACTAACACAGGTGTTACTGGAACTAAAGCAGCAATCTTCTCAGCAGACGCAATGCGTGGAGCAATCCAAGGCGGAGTAAATGTAGAAGTTGAAAGACGTGCTTCAGCAGTAGGTAATGATGTTGTAGCTTCAATTGCTTTTGGAATTGAAACACTAGATGCAACACGTGGTATCTTACTAAAAGACGCAGCCTAATTATTAGGTTAACAGTAGAGGGCACTATGCCCTCTACTAACTATAGGAGAATATATTATGGCAATGGCTAACAACACAGATTTACAAGAATACGCTCCAGAAGTATTCCAACAAGGAGTTGATGACTGGACAGATGAACTTGCAAAGGCGCAGGTTGATGTTACTAACATGATTCAATTTAAATGGTGGAATAAATTCTACAGCAGAAGTGAATTTGATGCTAGTAAGCTAGTTGATACACAGTGGACTAAAACTACTGTATATCAAGCTCTATATGCTTATATCTTACCTAAGTTGAGTACATTTAGACCAGAAGGTGATCCTTTCAGAGAACAGCTAACTTTCTACAAAGATAGATTCACTGAAGAATGGGAACTACAATTTGGTATTGGTATTCAATATGACTTTGAAGATGACGGAACTATTGATGATAGTGATGTTAAACAAGTAAGTCAAAACAGGTTGTACAGATAATGGCACGTAGAGAAGACATAGTAAAAGAAATTGTTAAGTTACTAAAAGCACAGCGTAGTGTACGCTTTGGTAAAGTTGAAAGAGATCCAATTGATCCCAATGAACTAGCCAAAACTGCATTTCCAGCTGTATTCATAGAAACATCAGATGAAGACATTGAAGACATTACAATGACAATGGGTTCAACAGAAGGTTTGATGCGTATGGGCACTATGGATGTTGCAGTGGTATTACTTATTGGTGGTAGAAACAGAGACACACAGCGTAACATTGCTGTTGAAGCTGTTGAAAACACACTGATGGCTGATAGAACATTAGCAGTAAATTCAACTCCTACAGTTGAAGATATTAGGCTCTCAAGAGTAGAGACTGTAACAACTGGTGAAAGCGCCCCTTTTGCAAGTTGTAGGATGGTATTCACAGTTGAATACTGTTATCAATTAAACAATACATAAAAGGAAAAATATTATGGCATGTTATTCAGGTAAAGATGGTGCTCTTTCAGTAGATGGCACTAACGTTGCGTACTTAACTTCTTGGACTGTAACACAAAATGCAGAGGTTCTAGAATGCGCCTATATGGGTGCTGATTGGAAAGACAATCATGCAGGGTTAAAGTCTTGGGAAGGGTCAGCAGAAGCTAACTTCACAGATACAGCAGCAGCGGGTGGGTTAACACCTGCACAGCAAGCAGCTAATGAAGTAATTGTTGGTTCAACAGTTACATTATACTTCTATCCAAATGCATCTGATTCAGATTTTGGTTGGACAGGTAGTGCAGTAGTTACTAGCATAGAAAACAGTGCAAGTTTAGGTGAAGTTCAGACAGTAAGTTTAAGTTTTACTGGTTCTGGAGCACTAGCTCAAGACGTAACTGTTTAAATAATTTGGAGTAATCACGGGTGGCATTTTTTAAATCAAAAGCAACTAAGCAATTGGAAAAAGAAATGGCCCGTGATTATGACAAGTATCAAAGAAACTTGTTTCTTAACTTAGTTAAGGATACCCCTATTGATACAGGTCAAGCCCAAAAGGGTTGGAAGAGTGTATCAGATATGAGTGACTTATTGGGAACAGGCAAAACAAAGGTAGTCATAAGAAATGATGTACCATACATACAAAGACTTGATGAAGGTCACAGTTCACAAGCACCCAAAGGATACGTAGAAAAAGTTATCAAAAGGGTTAAAAAATAACAAGGAAATAGATTATGGAAAACGGAAAAAGCGTATTAGACAATGCAAAGAATCACTTCAAGAGTGCATTATCACAAGAATTAGTAAGTATTGAAGTACCAGAATGGGAAACTACAATATACTTTAAAGCGGCTACTAGCTTTGCTGTAGAACAAAAGATTATTGAACTACATTCAAAAGGTAACCTAGTAGAAGCACTAGTAGAAACACTAGTAGCTAAGAGTCTTACAGCAGACGGTAAGAAAATGTTTACACAAGCAGACAGAGTTGTTCTTATGCGTCAAGTAGACCCTGAGATTATTATTAATGTTGTCCAAGCTATGAATGAAGCTAAGACAGCAGCAAGAGAAGCGTTGGGAAACTAACCAAGGATCTAGACATGCTGTTTATCATTAAGATAGCAGAAAGTTTAGGTCAAACCATAGAGTGGGTACTCAGAAACGTTACAGATATTGAGCTTGAAGCATGGGCTAAATATTATGAGTGGGTTAACAAACAACAGAAACCAAAAGGAAAATAAGCAGTTATGGCAAATCACAATATTACACTAACAGCAACAGATAAGACCAGAGGTACGCTGAAGAATGTTGACAAAGGATTAGACAGAGTTACAAAACGTAGCTTGATGTTCAAAGGTGCACTTGGCTTAGCGGCCGGTGCATTAGCGGCATTAGGTGCAGTTAAAGTATTCAAAGGCGTTATTGATAACATGGATAATTTAGCCAAACGTGCTAGAAACGTTGGTATCCAATCTGAAGAAGGCTTTGCAAAGTTTCAAGTAGCAAGTAGACTATTAGAAGAAGGCGGACTTGAAATTGCAGAAATAGATAGAATGTTCCGTAACTTAACAGGACGTATGGCTGCAGGTATTGCAGGCAACAAACAATACGCTGAGATTATGGAAAAAATTGGTAAAGAAACACTCTTTGCTAATGGTGAATTAAAAGAAGCACCAGACTTGTTTATGGCAGTTGCTAACGCAATGCAAGAAGGTAAGATAGGAATGGCTGAAGCTCAAAAGATATTGGGTGAAATGGTTGGTCCTAAAGTACTTGGTATGATGGATGCATTAACAGCCAAAGGTGTGCCAGCAGGTGAAGCTATGGCTGAAGTAGCCAGAAGTATGAATCTGATAGCATTTGATGATGCAAAAAACGCAGAAAAATTCAATGATTCAATGAATAGATTAAAAGAGTCATTTAATGACTTATTAACAGAAGCAATTACACCTTTCTTGCCAGCTATGACAAAATTTGTTGAAGACTTGGCAGCAAAAGCACCAGCATTATTGCAAGCATTCTCAGATAAACTAGCTGAAATGCAACCATTCTTTGATGCATTAGGCACAGTATTAAATGATGTGATTGTACCAGTATTTGGTGTATTCTTTGATTTCTTAAAACAAATGGTTATTGTAATGCAACCAATATATGAAGCAGCATTACCTTTATTCCAACTAGCATTAGAAGGTGTACAAACAGTATTACAATTTGTTATTGATACTATCAAAGACTTTGAAGATGAAATAACAGGTGCTATTGATAGTGTAACTAACTTTGCTAAAAAGATAAAAGAAAACTTTGGTGGCATCAAAGACAGTGTATTAGGCAAAACAAAAGAAGTAACAGATGGTGTTAAAGAAGCATGGTGGAGTACATATGATTACCTAGTTGGTAACAGTATTATTCCAGAAATGAAAGAAGCTATTATTGATGAATTTGAAGAGATGGGTAAAGCCACAACACTTACTACAAGACAAACAACAGAATCAATAAAAAGTGATTATGACAAATTAGCTGAAGTACTAAAACAAAAAACAGGTGAAATGAAAGATGCCAATGCAGACTTTGTTGGTGATTTCAATAAACAATTTAATGATATATTAGCAGATGGTTTAGTTGAAGGTAACTTAAACTTTGATAGCTTTGCAGGACTATGGAAAAGCACACTAAAAGATCTAATCTCAGATACACTAAATGGTGGTAACAAACTAAACAATATACTAGGACAACTTGGTTCAATGACAGGTGGAGGCGGCTTTGGTGGCGGCTTTAACTTAGGTTCAGTTGTAAGTGGTATTAGTAGTTTTGCTAGTGGAATTGGAACAGGCGTAATGGACTTCTTTGGAGGCTTCTTTGCAAATGGTGGATCATTAGGTGCAGGCAAGTTTGGTATTGCAGGAGAAGCAGGACCTGAGCTTATTACAGGACCAGCAACTATAACACCAATGAACCAAATGGCAGGTGCAGGAGCAAGTGTCAATATAACAATACAAGCAATTGACACGCAGACAGGAACTGAATTCCTTCTGAAAAACAAAAAGCAAGTTGAAGGTATTATTCAAAACGCATTCAACAGACGTGGGAAGCAGGGAATTTATTAATTATGGCAGACATGAAACAGATATTTACATACCCAAATAATTTAAGCAGTGATTATATTGATCCAGATTATTATGGTAATGCAACAAGTGGACTAGTAAAAAGAGTAGATGAATTATTAGATGGCACATACAGAAGTTGGAGTAACTTAGATCCAGTAAGTGATTTATCAACTACAAATTCAGAAGCCATGCAAGACATGAGTAAGTTTATAAATTACCTTGAAGCTAAAAAAGCTGATGCTAATTTAACATTTTATGATTATTGGTATAATCCTATTGTTACAGGAACACTAACACTTATTGGTGGTAGTGCAGTTAGCAGTGTTGATTATACAGCACCACCTAGTACAGAAGAAACAATTTTTACAACAAGTTCAGCACACAGTTTTAATGACAGTGACTTATTGATACTGTCAAATTTTGATGGACAAATGGCACAGTACAATGGTGATACTTTTTATGTTAAAGTATTAACCAGTACAACACTACAACTTGCAACTGATAGTGCTTTAACAAATTTACTAATAGTTGGTGCAAATGAAAGAGGTACATTTGATAGTGCAGGTTGGCATGTTGTTGATACTACACCAGTAGTTGGTGGATGGGGCAAGATTCCAGATCAAAGTCCTATTGTTGATCTTACAAACTTTGTACCTGACGCAGGTTACAATGTAATACAAAGTGTAAGTGATGGAGCAGGAATACAATTTCATACTATAGAAAAAAATGGTACAGGATTAATAGGCAATACATATTATTTAAAAAATGATGGTGGCTTTACTTACAAGATGTACACAGATGTTGGATTAACTAGTCCAGTATTAGGTAGTAGTGTAAGTGGGTTAACAAATTACAAAATAAAAGCTCAAATAACAGCAAGTTCAGGTTCAATTAGTTTACCAAATCAAGCATTCAGTGCAGATTATCCATACATGAGTATTGACACTGAAAACGCATTAGATACTGCAGAATATTATTACAAATTACCAAACACTCAAAAAACATTTACAGGAACAGGTTTTACAAATCAAAACAGTACATTTGAATTTACACCAATTAATGGTAACACCAGAGAATACATAAATGCAAACGCTATGCCAAGCACAGCATTTCCAGGTGCAACAAGTGGTGTTCAAGTAGAATATCAAACATATCAAAGTGACTTCTTAACTGATTGGAGCATATTCAATCAATATAACTTTATGGATTTCAGCAATGATAAACCAAGAATGCATTTCTTTCACCCAGTAATTGAAGATGTTATTAACAGTCCTACACTGAGATATCAATGGAGTGTAATAAGCAACACAGGTTCAAGATGGAGACAATATGATGATGAAGCTTGGCACAACTTAAAAATATTTGATGGATTTAAATTTGATAACATCACATATGAATATGATGGACTTACACCAGATGATGCTGAAATTGTTTATACACAACAAGGTTATCCAGTATTAGATCCTAAAACAGAAACACTAACATTTAACAGCTCAACAGGTACAAGTGCAGGTAGTTTTTTAACCAAAGATACAAACACTTGGCAACAGTGGGACTATTTGTTTCCTGCACCAAGTAATCCTAGTGGACCTAGTTTTTATCCAAAATCAGGTGCACCAAATATGAACGTTGTAATTTGGAAACCAGGAACAAACTTGGATGATTACAGAATGAGCTTTGATGATTATGGTGTATTAAACTTACACAGCAAAGATGGAAGCAATAACTGGACAGTACCTGAATACGCAGAAGCAACATGTACTGATCCTCAAGCATGTACTAGTTGGAGTTTTACAGGACACGGAACGGGTGCACCAGCATTTGTTGTTACACTTGGAGTGTATCAAGATGTTATTAACGCACCTTATACTTTCCGTTTATGGACAAAAAGTGCACCAAACACAAGCACAAGTACACCATTGAATTATCAAGCATTTAACGCATTATGGGGTACAAGCTATGATGCTAACAGCAGTATAGATGTACAAATATCACCAATGCCACATGCATTAGGCAACGGTGTTACTACCAGTACACAAAGTTATGGACAATATTACTTGACAGCAAGTGCTTACAGTGATCCTAACAATTTAGAAGATCCAAATTATATTGATAGAATACCTTGGGGTTATTCAAGTGCGGCAAGTCAAAGTGGACCAACATATTGGCATGGAATTACAAAGTTTGTAAACACAATTACACAAAATAATGGTTATTGGCCAACACTTTTTGCACACATCAATGAAGTTGAAATAAGTCCTCTAGTAACTGGAGATATCAATGCTACAATTATACCTGGCAATGCACAGGTTGCAACACAAGGTGATCTTGCAGTTGATAGTAGTTTTCCATATCCATTTGAAATGAGTGCAATTGATATTACATTACCAGGCAATGAAGCTTACACATACCTAGACACCAATGGTGATACACAACCGGGTGCAGTTATAGATACTATACGTTATTGGAAAGCAGGTGCAACAGCTCCAACACTAACAACTACTACAGGTGAGACAGCTCCTGATGTTACAGTTGGTGTAAACAGCAGTGGTTATCTAAACACAATAACATTAGGTAGTAACAAAGGTAGATTCCAAACTGGTGATGATATACTATTTCAAATTGACAGTGAAGCAGATACATATTTTCCGCCAAGTCAAACTATAGCAGAACAACAAGACAATTGGGATACAAATGATGAATGGGCTAGTGCAGGATTTGATACACGCAAAGAATGGCCACATCATGTAACACCAGCTAGTGCAGAAATTAATTATAATAGTCCTACTATTACAAACAACAGCCAAAGTGGTATCAAATATACACGTAGCGTTGGACATACCAAATGGACACTAGATGTAACATATCCACCAATGGATGC
>Ga0098056_1000599_pt1 | contig 15096 bp, 2 predicted proteins | sample 17BtaG_FD_92583 | JGI IMG/M metagenome (GOLD analysis project Ga0098056, IMG submission 92583) | Marine viral communities from the Subarctic Pacific Ocean - 17B_ETSP_OMZ_AT15314_CsCl metaG | ecosystem: Environmental > Aquatic > Marine > Oceanic | place: Subarctic Pacific Ocean | collected 2015-01-18
AAGTTCTCTTGCTTCTTTACAAGTATTTGGATTTGCACCAACCGCAACCATATCCTGTGCTTCAACAGTTTGATATGAAGGTATGCCATTCCAATAATCGTATTGAGTTAATATATCACCTGTGTAATATGTTTTCAATCTTGGGAACAATGTAGTTGTGATTGACTTACCACCTACAACATGTTCAACGATTTTTGCTAGGTGTAAGAATGCATCTCTTGTACCCATTCTTTGTTCGATTTGTAATCCAGTATTTACAGCATTCTCAAAATACATTCCTGCAGTTTGAACTGTTGCCGCATTACCACCGTATTGAATATCGTGAGAAATTGCATCGATGATATAACCTGTATCTCTTCGACATTTTGTTTCACTATATGGCAATACTTCGAAGAACTCAGAAAGATAAGCAAGTAACCCAGTAGAAACTGAATCTTTAATTCCTTCGAGTTCAGCAAAGGCAGTTTGATTTGCTGTAGCAAAGTCGGAAGGATCTGGGAATTCTTGACTTGGAGCCATTAGCATTGTACCGCTAGTGATTGCAGTAGCAGTAATATCGAATAACGATTCGGCAATTCCGCCTACTAGAGCTCCTGCATTACCACCCAACATATTTTGCGTTTCAGTATTTCCTGCTGATTTTAATCCACCGATATCTGTATCTTGTACGATTAGATTTACACAATCACCAAGGTGAGCAAACGCAGCAGCGGATGGTTCAACTTGACTTGAAGGTAAACCAACATTAACACCGTTTTCAAAATAAAGTTTGGTAAAGTTTAGAGTAGCAAAGTTTCCACCGAATTGAATATCTTGCCCAGCCGCGTCAATTAAGTAACCTGTATCTCTTTCACATTTTGCTACATCGTAACTTAGAGAAGGTCTGTTGGCAGCAAGCCATGCTGTCATTTCAGCAATCAAGAATGCTTTGTTATTTAATAACTGAGATCTACCGTTAAGTCTTGCTGGTCCTGGACCTTCGATGCCGTACTCAATTGTATCGGCAGCAGCTCGACCCTTAGTCATAATGTCAATGGTTTCATTAAATGCAGCTGCAGTTTTAAGTTTCATTGCACCGTCAGATACAGCTTCAACCGCTTTATCTCTTGCGAACTCAATACCTTTAACTGTTTCTGTTAATTGTTCGTTAACTGATCTGTTTGCACCAGCAGTACCAATTCTATATGCAAGACCGTTAAATACTGCAGATTGGTTACTACCTGTTAATACATCAGTCTTAACTGCGTCGATAATAAATCCAACATCTCTCTTACATTTGTCACCGTCGAATACGTAATAACGATCGTGGAGGTAACCTTGTAATTCATCAATGATGAAGTCTCTGTTACGTTGTAATTGCTTTCTTGCCAATGTTCTGTTAGGATCAAAAGAAGCCTTAGTTAACGTTGGCATTTGAGAATCTTCGATATTGGTATCGTCAATCAAATTGGCAACCGAACTAATCAAGTCACTAACCGCTGTTCCTGTTGCTGCACTTGCCGCAGTTCCATCAACGTTCTGATAAGGACCTGTACTAATTGAATCGGCATCAGCAGATACGAAAGTATGTGGTTGTTGACCTGAACCGCCATCTCCTACATTCATTGTAATAGTTGTAGCAGTTGATGATATAACCTTAATACCTTTATTGTAGAAAGGATGATGTGGTTGTGGTGATAAGTGATTTGAAACTCCACCACCTTGACCCATATCACAACTAAACGTAAATCCGTTTGGCTTCAGATACACAACACTGCCTGTATCAAGTAAATGACCAGCAGGTATTGTTGCGACAAATATTCCAGTAGCAGGATCGTAAGTTGCGTCAGTAGCACTAAACTTAGTATAAGAATTTGCTGCGACTGTTTCTGTTACAACTTCATCTGCCAAAGCAGCAAGTCTTAAGAAGGCACGTTTTGTTGGTGTACGTTGTTCATAAGGCAATACATTGATTGCTTCTCTTAAACCTGAAACGTTAGCAGTATCTTCGTAATTAGATAATGTTCTGAATTGACCTTTTACTTCAATTGGACGAACGTTAGTTGATCTTTGCTGTTCGTAATCAGCTGAAGCAGAATCAAACTTGCGGAAGTAATAATCAAATACTTCTAATGTATTTTCGTTTCCACCGTATTCAATATCTCTTGAAACAGCATCAACAATAATACCAACATCTCTTTCACAAGTTGCTTTCTTAAATGGTAATCCGTTATGATCATCTCTGAGCATATCAATAACAGCCAAGGATAAGTTTTCAGATTGACCGTCAATTGCCTGAGCAGCATCAACCATATCTAATTCATAATTAGGTTCGATATACTTAGGTAAGAAGTCTAAAGTATTTTCACTAATGACCTTAGTAATAATATTAACTCTATCTCTTCCGAGGTTAGCAATCTCAAATCCGTAATCTGATCCTGACTCATCTTGACTTACTGCGTTTCCTGTTGTAGGAGTAACAGTTATATCTCTGATGATTTGATATACCACCTCAGCAATATGTTCCCATGTTTTATATGTTGGTTCAATTTGATCTGTAGGTAATACTGATACCGCGTTTTCAAAATACAATCTTGCGAAGTTAACAGAACATGTATTTCCACCAAACTTAACGTCTTGAATAATTGAATCTACAAGATAACCTGTATCTCTCTGACAAGCAGCAGTATCATAAGTTAATGTTGGATATGTTTGAGAAATATAAGCAGCAACTTCAGCTTTAATAAACGCCTTATTCAGTAGGATCTGATTACCAGCATTATTATGGCCATCACTCAGAGCAGCCTCACTACCCCATTGAGTTGCTGATGCAGCACCGCCACCCATAATAGTAGAGATTTCATCAAACGAAGCATTGGCTCTGGTTAAAGCTGTACCTGTAACATTTGGATCAGCAGCAATCTTAGCCTTGAGGAAAGCAACCGATGCAAGTGTTTCTGTCAACTGATCGTTGATTACTTTATTTGCACCTGCAGAACCAGTTACATAACCGAGTCCCATGAATTGCGAATTCCAGTTACCGTTTGTGGCAACATCTCTTCTAACCGCATCAAGAATAAATCCTGAATCTCTTGAACATTTATCACCGTCGAATACAAAGTAATTTGTTTCGAGGAACGATGATACTTCTTTTGCCAAGTATTCTTTGTTAGTTTGTAATTGTTCTCTTGCGTATTGACCTTGAGAATTGTAAGTAACCTTAGAAACACATTCTTTAGCAACCGATACAAACGTATGGGCTCCACCTGAACTTGCTATAAGTTGAACTGTAACATCATCGCCGGAAACTCCGATAATTCGCATTGGTGTTCTATAATTGAAATCACCTTTTCTTGGGTATGAATGTTCAGTTGCATCACCATCTTGTGCACAAGTAAACGTAAATGAATACGGAGTAAACTCAACATAATCATCTGTTGTTAAATCATGGCCAGGAATTGTTATTACTGATGCACCAGATACTGCGTTATAAGTTGCAGTTGTTGGTGTGTAATGTTTAACGTAAGATGCAGGATCTGTAAATACCAACGCATCCGAATCAATTGCACCAACCTCTGATCTAACGTATGTATGGGTCCCACCAGTACCTGTTCCGATATTCATTGTGATACTATCAGCAGTAACACTTGAAAGTTCTACAGGAGTTCTATAAGCAGGATGATGTGCCTGTGGTGCAGCGTGTTCTGTAACATTTCCATCTAATGTACAAGTAAAGACAACCGAATTAGGTTTGAGCATTACCATATCACCAGCCTCAAACGCGTGCTTACCAATAAAGGCAACAAACTCACCAGTAGATGCATCGTATGTAGCATCGTATGGAGTATGAGTTGAAATGTATTTAGCAGTCTTAACACTATCAGCAGTTGCAGATACAAATGTATGAGCAGATACATCAGAACTTGGTCCTACATTAACTGTAAACGAAGTAGCTGATGTTTGTGCAACAACGACAGGCTTCTTATAAGCAGGATGTTGTCTTTCACCTTTGATTGCGTTTGTGATAGCGGAAACAAATGTATGTACTCCACCTCCGTTAGCAACCGCTCCAACATTACAACCAATTACATCTCCGTCTACAGAAGTAATCTTTACAGGCTTCTGATAAAATGGATGATGTGGTTCTGGTGCAGAGTGTTGAGTTTGACCACCGTCTAGTTCACAAGTAAATGTAATACCTCTTGTGGCAAATTGAATCTCATCTCCAACTTTTAACTTATGAGGACCGATGTTAGCAGTAAACTCACCAGTTGAAGGTACATAACTTGCAGTCGTTGGTGTAAAGCTTGCGATTGTAGTTGTAGGATAAGTATGTTGAGTTGCATTCCCATCAGTTGCACAAGTAAATGTTAAACTGTCAGGAGCAAGTAATACTTCATCACCGACTTGTAAATCGTGAGCACCAATTGTAATTTCTGATAAACCAGTTACTGGGTTGTAAGTAGCATTAGACGGAGTATAGATTTTATTACCTGAGTTCAGGATTTGCTTGACTTTATCAATTGCTTCGTCTGATCTATGAATTGAACCTGCATCGCTTAACCCGATAATTTCTGTTATTGAATTATCAGCTGCAGAAACAAATGTATGAACGTTTGAACCACCTGTTCCTACCATACATACGATTGTATTTGTAGTTACCGAATGTACTGGGCAAGGATGATTAAAGTAAGGATGTCCTGCTGCAGGTACGGCGTCGTTTTGAGGACCGCTACCTGTATCACAACTAAATACAATACCACCATCTGAGAACTGAACGTAATCACCAGGCTGTAAAGTATGCTTACCAACTGTTGCTTCAAACCTTCCTGTCGTAGGATCGTAACTTGCAGTCGTTGGAGTAAACTGAGCTCCTACCGCGTCTGCAGGCATTATTGCATTAGTTACCGCAGAAACGAATGTATGAGGATAGTTAGTTGATCTTCCAACTTGCATTGTAATTGTAGTATCATCGTGATCAATGATAGGACAAGGTTTATTGTAATATGGATGATGAGCTTGTGGTGAAGGATGATTTGCTACGCCACTTCCTGCGTCACAACTATGAACGATTCCTTCAAACGCAAATCTGATATGATCACCAGTAACCAATCCATGACCTGCACCGATAGTTGCGACCATAATACCTGAAGCAGGATCGTAAGAAGCATCTGATGGAGTAAATCCTACAGTCGTATTATTCAATCGAGATTTTAAAGTATCCATTGAACCGAGAGTTTGTGGTAGCTGATTATTAATAACATTATCAGCAAGTGTAGTACCTGCTCTATATGCAATACCTGTTTGGATTGCGTTATAGTTTGATCCTGTTAGAATATCTCTTTCAACCGCAGGTAAAATATATTGAGTTACATCTCGACGACACTTGACAGAATCATATCTGTAATAAGTATCTTCAACATATCCTTGAATCATATCCTGTAAGAATGTTCTGTTGGCTTGTAACTGTTTTCTTGCATCTCTTTTCGCTGCAGGTATACTTGCGTTATTACTCCAAGTAATAGTATCACCAAGTGTTGCTACGGCATTAGGTAATGCAGAAACAAATTTATGATCATCAATGATTGCTGATTTGCCTACATTAATTGTAATCTTGCTTGCATTTGCTCCAAGTACTTCAACTGGAACTCCTGCCGCAGGATCGCTTGCTCTTGGGTAACCAGTTCTTGTTCTATGGTTATCTCTTGTACAACTAAATACCAAACCGCCTGTCTTTAACAGAACGTATGAACCTTCAGACAATCCATGTCCTTTAGTAAACGCGTTAGGCGTTGCACTTACGAAGGTATGAGGTACTTGTCCTGTTCCACCTGTTCCAACATTTAATCTAATCGTATTAGCAGTTACACCAATAACTGGACATGGCTTGTTATAATAAGGATGGTGAGCAGCAGGTGATGCATGATTCTGAACTCCACCGCCCATATTACAACTAAATATAATACTCTCAGGTTTCATCCAAATATGATCACCAGTTTTTACCTCATGTTTAAGACCAACAGTTGCTTCCAAAATTCCTGTAGCAGGATCGTAGGTTGCAGTTTGTACTGTAAGGCCTTTAGAACCACCGAGTGTGATAACTGATAAACCAGTAGCAGGATCATAAGTTGCGGTAGTAGGATTAAACTTGGTACCTTTATTTTCAAGGATCTGTAAAATGTTATCATACGAATCATCTAATCTATCAGAAGCAACATATGAGTCACCGTCAATTAATTCATTCGTTTGATCTTTTAATCTTTTGTATGCAGCGACTGTTTCGTTGTTTTGATTTTCCATAACAGTTTTTGCAGCGAGCATGTAATAAGCACGACCTGCAGTTACTGAGTTATAGTTTGTGTCGAACAACATGTCGTTCTTAACAGCAGGTAGAATATAATCAGATACATCTCTACGACAAGCTTTACTATCGTAAGCATAGAACTCATCGTTGTTCTCAATCCAATCAATTAATTCACCGGTGATAAGTTCTTTATTATCTTGTAGCAGTCTTCTCGACGCGGTACGAGGTATTGAAGTATCTCTCCATATAATTGGGTTGATGTTTTCTTCACCGTACTCAAGGACATTTAACAGTTCACTAAATGAAGTCTCAATTCTTTGATTGATTTCACTGTTACCTGCGATGAATACTTGCTTTGTTTGATCTCTTAAGTATTCTAATGAACCCTTTGTTTCTTCAAGCTGTTCTCCTGGTACAACATAACTGATAGGTGATCTATAAGTAATACCACCTAAACGACCCCAATAGTTGGTATCGAGTGCAATGTCATATCCTGTACCGTCAAGTACAATACCTGAATCTCTTAAACATTTTTCTGAATCGTATTCTTGGTAACCTAATCCACCATTTGCTGTATTCGATGTTAAGTACTCAACTACATCATCAATGATATCATCACCTGCATAATCAATTGATTCTGCGAACGCGCTGTTACCAACAATTGTTTGAGTTGTTGATTTTGGAGCAAAGAACTGAGTTGTTCCTTTTGCTCTCATTGATATATCACCGAACTGAGTACCTGAGTTGTTCAACGTCATCTGACCACCGTTCAGTGCATAGAACGCACAACGAACGAAGATTGACAATGAACCAATACCGTTAACACCAGCACCGTCTCGAGCAACATATCCTAAACCGTTTTGAGTACGAGGTGTGAAACCAAAACAAAGTACGTATGTATATAATGAATCGGTATCAAGTACTCTTCTATCTGCAAGTACACAACCGCCACCACGACCAACCGCTCTGTTAGGGAAGTCGTCAATTCCGATAGATTGAACTGTACCTGTACCACCGGATTCTGAAGTTACTGTATCTCCTACCTTAAATCCTTGACCGTTCTTGAGGTTACGAACTCTAATCGTACGAAGATTAGATATATCTCCAGGAACTGTACCTTTTAGTGCATCTAACGAATCGTCCCATGATAAGTAACCTACGGCACCGGATGAGAACATAATTTCATCATCAAGTTTCCATAAGCTATCGGCAGGAGTTGCGTTGTTACCTGTAATGTTTGCTTCAAGTACAAATGTTTGACCAAGGTCAGCAAGAGTACCTTTTGAGTTATAAGGATTAAGTGGTGGTTCAACATCTTGACGTAAGAAGTTAGATAACTGAGAACTATCTCTTAAGTAAGGTGAACGTAATAGTTTAGCACCTGGTCGATAAGCAATCGCGAATCCACCTTCTGGGAAATCGAAGTTATCAACCTTAAAGTTCTGATAACCAAATCCTTGAACGTAACCACCAGAACCAACCAAGATTCCGTTATTGTTTTCGTACCCAGGAAGCATTTCAATAACTGTAGCATACTGACCTGCAGTAGAAGTACAAGAACAGTCATCAGGCAACATTAAGTTACCTTTTGTATAATAAGTACCAGGACCTACTGAAATATGAACAGCGTTATTAATTGCGTTACGATCAAGTTCACCACCTGCTTTTTCTAAACAAAGTTCAAACCCTCTTTCCAATGTTTTTACTGGAGCTAACATTGTTCCTAAGTTTGCATCATCGCCTGATGCAGCATCAACGTGAACCTTAAGTGCCTGTGCAGTTGATTTAGATACTTCATCAAATAATTGCTTATATGAAATCTGTTCGGTATCACCTGTCTTTTCGTTACGAATGGCAAAGTATGATTCTTCATCCATCGGAGCTTCGAATTCTTTCGAAAGATCCATATCAAAGTCAGCTAATCTTGACCTATCAATTACACCGCCTATAAATGTTGATTGCTCAATATCACCGTTTTCAAACGAGGAGTTGTTAGCAGCCATTCCATCAGCAGATGAACTACGGATTGTCATATTCGTTGATACGACATTGTCCATTGTACCTGTGAACTCACTATCAACAATAATACTATCAGAGATTGTAGAATCATCAATTGTTGAATTCGTTAGAGCTACATTGTTAGCAGTACCGTCGTTAAATTCAGAATCTGTTATGACAACGTTATTGGCAGTACTATCGGAAATTGTTCCATCTACAAAATCTGAATCACTGATGTCTGCATTAACTACAGTGCCATCAGTATATGTTGAGTTTGTAATGTCAACCGCATCTGCAGTTCCACCACTGATGTCGGAATTATTAATCTCACCGTCATTAAACTCAGATGCATTAATGACAAGGTTGTTAGCAGTACTGTCTGATAATGTACCGTCAGAGAAGTCTGAATTGGTAATCGTAATATTATTTGCTGTGCTATTAGTGATTTCTGAATCATCAATAGTTGAGCTAGTAAGTACAACGTTATTTCCTGTACCATCATTAAACTCAGAATTTGTTATAATACTATTATTAACAGTAGAATTTAGAATGCTAAAGTTATTAGCAGTTCCGTCGAATAAAGTAGTATTTGTAAATACGTTATTATTACCTGTACCTTCAGAGAAGTCTGAATTGGTAATCGTAATATTATTTGCTGTATTGTTTTCGAGGTGACCTAAGTTAAAGGTCGAATATGTCATTACAATATTGTTGGCATCTGAATTCGTAATGACTGTGTCGTCGATTGAACCTCTTAGGAATGCTGTATCTTCAATTTCAGAGTTGTCAATTTCAACATTGTTGAGACGTGAATCGGACATGACCACACCGGAGATTGTTCCCCCAGTGATTTTAATTCTAGAAAAGATTTCATACTGAATCGCTTCAACTAATTCTTTTCTAGTAATATTACTCGTACCATCGTCACCCTGTACAAGATTGACAATAACAAATAGATCTTCTGATCTGGTATTGCCACCGGTAATCGGAGGTAGTTCTGAAATTTTTGCCATCTTTAGTCTATTCCTTGTGGTATTACCTTATTATTTATAAGACCAGTCTTTATTTGCTTTCGTTATTAAGCTTGTTTTCTAAAACATTTACCTTTTCACTCAATTCTTTTATTGCATTTATTAGCAATGGCACAAGTTGAGGATATCTTACTGCTTTGTAAGTATCATCCTCCATTTCAATATTATATACTACTTCCGGTACAAGTTCTTCAAGTTCCTGAGCCATAACCCCTGGTAAGGTTTCTTCTGGTCGGTCCTTATAATTAAACTCGTATGTTTTAATTTGTTCTAATGTTGCGAGTCCCTTCTGAAGAGGAACTATATTTTCCTTTAATCTTTTATCTGAGAAAGCACCGTTGGTTGTTAAATCACCACTGAATATTCCGTTTCCTGTTGTACCATTAAACTCAATAGTAACGTTTGATCCACCCTGATAGTATCTTGATACATTTGTACTAACATCATGATGATAAGTTTTATCACCGCCGTTAGAAACATAATTGTATGTATCACCAAAAGTATAGATTCCACTATACACATTCATGTTTGATGCGAAATCAACCAAACTTGTATACGTACCGCCTACGTATCTGCTTATTCTTAAATAACCTTGACCACCTGAAGATCTGCCTTCCAAGAAACCATAATTATCGTCGTCAACAACACTTCCTGTTCCGATGAATTTATTACCTGTGTAAGTATCAAGTTCACCTTCACCGTCAAACGATATAACACCTGCATTAGAAATGTTAATACCATCTCCACCAGATATTGCACCTAGAACTCTTGCGGGCGTATGATAAAGATTTGTAGTACCTTCTGAAATATCATCAGTACTTAATCCACCACCGCCTTCACCAATTGTTAAACTACCAACCTCAAGGCTACCTGAAATTATTGCATCAGGAACTCTTAACGTACCTGCTACTGATAATGAAAACTTAGGATCTCCTGCACCAGTATCAATAATAAAGTTACCTGGGCTTGAATTTTCTAAACCAACATCCCAACTCAGTGATCCATCTGAATAACGTGTTTGACCACCTGTACCTGTATATAAGAATGTTGCTGTTGTTGCTGAAGCGCCATTGATTTGTATTGGGCTATTGAAATTAATTGCTGCACCGCCGGTAATAGAACCAATAGTGTCTGCGCCAAGCAAAGTACTTGCTGATAAATTAGTAGCAGTAAAGTCACCAATTAACGTAGCATCACCTTCTGTTGTTTGTCCGCCGACTCCAGCCGTGATTACATTAGTGGCAAGTACTGTAACCAGCTGATTAGTCTTCGTTAACCAATTCTCAAAGGTTTGCGAAGTATTTAATTGTCCTATATTCGTTGCCATTTATTTTTCTTCCAATTTTTCAATGCGTTCATAGATATCAAGTATGCTCCTTTTGATATCTAATAAATCTGATTGTATTGTGTCTACCTTGCGATAAAAACTCCGTTCCACCTTATATTTATTGAGAGCGGCAGCATCAGTATTAAGTATTGCTCCGGTATTTTTGTCTCTGTTAATGGTAGCCATGATTTTTAATCCTAGGTTAACGCAATACCGCGATAGTCTTTCAATGTTGGTGCGTTATGAATGTTTGGTGACAATAGATCAATCCTTATCTGGAATCGCTTGAATCCTTCAAACGCGCCACCTTGACTTGTATATGCAAATGCTGAACCAACATTGCCGCCTGTCTTATCACTATCAGCAATCTTATATTTAAACTCTCGATAATCATCAAGGTTTACTGCTGTAGAGAATGAACCAAGACCTTCGAATAATTCTAATTCAGTCCATGCCAAATTATCGAACTCATCGAAGTCATATCCGTTTTGCGCTTTTATATAAACTTTGATATTAGTTTCAGCAGGACGATAAGCAGAAAGTGTTAATTGGAAATCTTCCGCATCAAGATCTTCTGCCAACTCGATTCTTTTACTGATATACTTACAAGTAGTATCATCGTTAGTAATCTTATATTGATATGCAATAAGTTTAGAAGATTCAATATCAACGATCGGAGTTGAAGTAACATTACTTTCGTTCTCGAGAGCAACATTCAACTTAAATGATTTTGCTCCATTTGGATCATTGGATTTACTATAAACAACAACACCTTTTTCTGTAAAATGGTTGTTGTCATTAAATTGCATTGGTTTAATATAAGTAGAATTTAAATCAGCAGGTGGAACAAACGTACCTGATAATCTTGTTCTTGACGATGAATCATTTGCTTTCATAATCATTGGTTGAATATAACTTAAATTAATATTATTAATAGAAGCGATATTAGAAGTACTTGTACTATCCAATCCTTTAATCAATGTACCTGCAGCAAATGTTTTTACACTTGTTGCTGAAGAATTAACTAGATGACATTCATATGGATCTCTACTTACATCGTACATATCCAATTCACCAACAACGACAGGAGTATGTATAACTGAACCAGCAATACCTGCTGGTGATTCTAATACAATTTCACTTGCGTTTGTTACTGCGGCAATCTTATGTATTTCAATAGCATTATCTACAGTTGAAGTAATCTTTATAAAATCAGCAACTGCATAATTATCCGTTAACCCAGTTCCGCCTGTAACAAGTTTAGCGGCAACACTAGCAAGATTTTGTGCAGGATCAGTTAAAGCGATTTCCTGATAAATTAATTCACCTGGAGTAAACTTACCTGTAACATTATCGAGTGTTAAGAACTCGTGATTGTTATTTGTTAAATTAACTACACCTGTTGGAGAATTAAAGTTATGTCTTCTTAAAGTAAATTTAATATCTTCGTCTTGATATGATTTCCAAGCAGAGTTATTAGTTGAAGTAAATAGAACACCGTCACCCCAATCCTGAGTAATAGCAGAACCTTTTGTTGCTCCTGGTGTTAAATCAAGTCCACCAACCTTAGAAGTAAATACAAGGTAATTAGGATCTGATGCATCAGGCTGAATGACAACTGAATATTCTTTTTCTGTATCTAATCGTACAGGTGCCTCAAAGGCAAACGTTGTTGCTTCAGATGCATCATCGGATACATTTACGTCGGCAGGTAATTTATGAACTGCAGAGAAAGGCAATATTTGATTCGTTGGATAACCGTTTACAACTTCTCTTATTTGAACTGTAACACCATTTAGAGCAGCTGTTGCACTAGCACCACCGCCACTGTTTACTGGCTTACGTTTAAAGTAAACATCAATATCAGATAAGTAAACTGAATTAGAACCAGCACCCATACCTTTCTTAATAAAGAATGTTTGTGCAAGTGGATCTCTACCTCGAATACGACGAGCAACGTTTCTTGTTGTTACTGTAGTATTTACATCAAAGTTTGGAGATCTTGTTGAAGTTGTTAAACTTGTTTTCTCAACACTGAAGTTATATGCTCGATATGTAACGAATCCTTTTGAAGTAGAAGCAGAATCTATACTTGCATATTGACTTACGTCAACGATTTCTAATACTCTATCACCTACATAGAATGTTTCAGCAGGCAAGTGGAATACGGCTCTTAATACACCGTTTGCGTCTGTTTCTACAGAAGCGCCTTTAACTCCCATTCTTGCTACTTCACCAACTGAGTTAGCTGTATTAGAACCATTTAATATATGTGCATTTACATCAACACCATCAAAGAAGAAGTAATGTCTTTGATTAGGTCTCAATCCTGACATATAGATTTTGATATCTCTTGATGCCATAAATGGTTGGAATCTAAAGTCAGAAACAAATTCACCGACAAAGTTCTCTGTTATAGTTGCATCATCAATTACAACTTCACTTGTTCTTGTCGTGGTTGTCATTGTTTCAACGCCTGCACCACGCCTACCCGTACGCATAAAGTTTCGAGTAGTCGATACATCGGTCATTGGTACAAACTCTTGGATTGCATCAACGAATTCTTGGAACGGAGTTGTTAGATCAATATCAATAGAAGCAGGATTAACTGTTGTATCATAAGCAGCATCGTAAGGTGGAGATATAACTCCATCACCTACATACTTATAAAAGTTACTTACACAGTTTCTAAAGTTAGATGCGTATGGTTGACTAATAAGCTCAACATTTGAGTTTCTTCCAATCGTTGCCACTTTTGCATCGGCAGTAGATGGGAATACTGAAGAACCTGTTGCTGAATCATATTTAAGATCTAACGCAAACGTTTTCAGCGAAGGAGTTAATATCTTTTTATTAAATGGTACCGCAGCATTAAATTGTGGATGTTGTACTTCTGATAATGAAAGATTATTAAAAGGATCTACAACAAAGCCATTCTTAAATCTATTTAAACCATTCTCATCACGAATAACCATATTGGATGTTTCTGATTCTAATTGATTTAATGAAATGTAATATGCCATGTTATCAATTTTCTTTTCTAATTGATGCATATCTTTCATTGTGTAATTCTTAACACCAGTTGCTCTTGGCTTAATAGAATAATCAGACTTATTTAAAACATCAGCTTGTTTCTTAGACAATGCAGGGAACGTTGGAATCTCAACGTTTGCGATTGCCAATTGATCTGTTTCAAGTTTAGGTGGTATTGCGTTCTTCTGCTCTTCACCTTTGATTAAAATAATATCACCATAAGAATCACAAGCAATTGTATCAATTCTTGATAAGTAATGTTCAAGATCTGTTTGTAATGATTGCTGTGCAGCAGGTATTAACGGATTAGGAGCAGTCGCAAATGTTATTGGTTGCGTTCCTACCGTTGTTGTAATCGTTGGAGCAAGCGTTGGGTTAGTCACCGTATAGTTAGCATTTGAGATCTTGTCTACCTGAGGTCTGAAATCAAAACAATCTCTTAAGTTATAAACTTGACCTGACTCAGACGTATAAGAAGGAATCTCATATCTATCTAATGTATTAGGATAGCTATTAATTGTAAAGAAATAGTTTCCTGTTGAAGCTTCTAATTTAAACGCCTTCATTGTTGTATAGAGCAAGCCTGCTGGTGGCTTAGGACGACCTTCAATATATTCTATATAAGATATATCGTAATAAGTATCTTTCTGATTTGTTTTTAATCGGAAACTGTTTGTCCAATCTTCATCAAGTCCGCCAGCACCTGTTCCTATTGTAATAATAGAAACGATTCCAAATACATCAGGGAAACCTAAACTGTATTTAGATTGTGATGGTGTATAGTTTGAGCCAATACATGGCAGTGCCACTGTTTTATTAAATGGATCAACTCCACCTGAAGAACCTACAAGCCTTTTATTAAAGAATACTTCGACTGAACCGTTTAAAGCAACATCACAAACAATATTAAGTTGTGAATTATTTAATTGAACAGTTTTACTAATGACAGGATATTGTACACCAGCCTGATTCACTAAGATTTCTGAAATATCGTTTACACAATTAAAATCTTCACCAGGATTTGCTGTAAGAGTAATCGTACCACCTGATGCAGTTCCTGTTACTTGTGTTCTTACAGGAATGTATGTATTCGTAGTTGCGAATAAACCGTCAACACCTGTATCAAAGATTAAAGCCTTTCGACTTGTTTCTTTAATAATAGGAGCGCCGAATCCAGTTACCTTAAGAGGTATATCACCACTGCCATTACTTGCATCGTTTAATTTAGTAACACTTGAAAGTGATTGAGCACCACTGTAAGCAGCTGAATGAACATAAACTCTTGAAGGTGTTATATTCTGTACTCTTACAGAACCTGCAGATTGACTTGCAGCATTTTGGATATCTGAGGCAACTTGAAGATTAAGATCAATATAACCACGGTTGGCAGATGACTGATCTATTTCAAAATAGTTTCCGTATTC
>Ga0098056_1000604_pt1 | contig 15027 bp, 22 predicted proteins | sample 17BtaG_FD_92583 | JGI IMG/M metagenome (GOLD analysis project Ga0098056, IMG submission 92583) | Marine viral communities from the Subarctic Pacific Ocean - 17B_ETSP_OMZ_AT15314_CsCl metaG | ecosystem: Environmental > Aquatic > Marine > Oceanic | place: Subarctic Pacific Ocean | collected...
GACACAATTTCCAGACACAAACGCGACAACAGGAAAACCAATTCGTGGAAGCTCTAGATTCCGTCGTCCAATATTGCCGGCGAGTCGTCAACGGCGACGAGCTCGCCGGCGTTTGCATCAAGCTCGCCGCCGCTCGGTCGCTCGCCGAGATCGAGGGCGACGGCCCCGTGACGTGGGACGCCGAGGAACTCGAGCGGGTGGCGGCCTTTGTCGGAACGTTGACACTCCACAAGTTCGGAGGGGTTCCGGCCGTGCTCCACCCGTGGCAGCTCCACCTTGTAGGGGCGCTGCTTGCCAGGAAGACCGCGGACGGGGAGCTTGCCACGCATTTTCTCTGCCTCGAGATCGGCAAAGGAAACGCCAAATCGAGCACGGCCGCAATGGTCGCTCTCTACTTGCTCGCCACCGCCGAGCATTCCGTGGAGCTCTACAGCCTCGCCACGAAGCGGGAACAGGCGAAACGAATCATCGACACCGCGGCCAGCTTCGCCCTCAATTGTCCAGGGCTCACCGAAGAGGAGGACGGCGACGTACAGGTTCGGCACAACCTCTTGCGGCAGAAGCGGACCCGTTCCACCCTCGAGACCGTCGCAAGCTCTGTGCGGACCGCTGACGGCCTCGAGGGCCGCCTGTACATTGCGGACGAATGCGGGCGGTACACGGATGACGTCCTCGGGAAAATGGCAATCGCAAAAGGGAAGCCCACCGCCGTTGGCCACGGGTCCCAGCTGCTGATGGTCACCACGCCCGGCCAGGACCGATCGAATCCTTACTACCGGAAGCGGGATACGTGGGAGCAAGAGCTCAAAATAGGAAAGCTCCGCCAGGAGGCCGTGGTCCTTCTCTACGGAATCGACGACGACGACGACCCGTTTGATGAGTCGGTATGGGCAAAGGGAAACCCGATGATCCCCGTTGGGGTGATGAAGACGGAGGCGCTCCGGGTAGTGGCCGACGACCACCGCGAAACCCTCGAGGGCCGGTCCGAATTCACGCGGGAGATTTGCTGCCGGTACGACGACCGGGACGCCGCGTTTGTGGACCTCGCGTTTTGGGATCGATGCGAAACGGTTTTCGATCCGCTCGAGGTATCGAAGGGGCGGCGCGTGGTCGCCGGCGCCGACCTCTCGAAATCCCACGATCTCACCGCGGTCGTGCTCGCCGTGATGGACGACGACCAAAACGTCTACGTTTGGGGCCATGCATGGACGTGCGAATACGAGCTCGACGTACGTCAGCGGACCGGGAACATGCCGTTCCGCGAGTGGCACGACCAGGGCATCCTCACGATTTGCGAAGGCGACACCATCGACCTCGGCGCCGTGGAGCGGTATTTGCGGGAGTGGGCGGGGCTCGTGGACCTCTGGAAAATCAAGGTGGACCCGGTTTCCGGGGTCGCCGACCAGCTTGAGCTCTGGAACAAAAACGGGCTACCCCTCGAGGGCCACCCCCAAACCAGGGCGTTTATGTCGCCACCGCTCCAGAAGCTGAACACGATGATTCGATCGGCGGGTACCAAACACCCCCAAATCCGGCACGACGGGTGGCCTGTGCTCCGGAAATGCATCCAAAACGTCCGCGTCGTGTACGATTCATTCGGAAATCCGAGCAGTGAAAAGGACAAGACCGCCGGCCGGATAGATGCATTGATTGCGTGTCAGATGGCGATATCGGGGTGCATGGACATCCTCCGCGAGCCGCGATCCGCCTACGAGGACTCCGCCATGATCTAGGGGCACCCTTCCGACCCGCGGCGGCCGGGGCCCCGGAGCCGTCATTTTACAATTTAAGGGTCTCTTCCGAGGAGAACCTCGCAGCCCTACGCGGCCAGAGAGTCCAGGTTGGACCGACCCGCGCCAGACGTGGCGCGGGTTTTTTTTTGCATTATCCGGACCCACACGGTAGGATTGCCCCCGCAAGAGAGGGCCGGGGGTCCTCGTGGGAATGCTCGCCAATCTCAGTCGCCGGTTCTGGCCCTCCCAGGGGGGGTCCATGTTCCTTTGGCCAAACGGCGATCTCGGCACCGCCGACGTCACCCCGACAAACGCCGACACCCTTCCGCCCGTAGCCCGCGCGCTGGAGCTCGTCTCGGGCGACATCGGCCGATTGCCGGCCTCCGTGCAAGTCGAGACTCCCGCCGGGTACGAGAAAATCGACTCGCCGGCGCTCGACCTCATCAAACACCACCCGAACGAGTACCAATCCGGGTACGAGTTCATGCGGTACATGGTGCGGACCCTGATGCTCCAGGGGAACGCCGGCGCCGTTATCCGCCGCACCCGGGGCGGGGAGCTCCTCGAGCTCGTGCCCGTGCTCCCGGATCGATTCCGGATCCAATACCGCCCGGACGGATCCGTTTACTACCGGGTGGCAGACATCCCCGAAGACCTCGAGCCCGACCGAGTGATCCATTTCCGGCTCTCAGGCACCGCGCCGCTATGGGGTGATTCGCCCGTGGTCCGCGGCCGGGCGACGCTCGACCTACTCGCCGAGCAGGAAGCGACAGGCCGCGCGCACTTCTCAACGGGTGCCGTCGGTAAAATCGCCTTGACCAGCCCGGAGCTAATCGGCGACGCCGCAGTAGCACGCCTCCGCGAAAGCTGGAAGGCGAGCCACGGCAACGCCGGCGCGATCTCGACGCCAATGATCATGCAGGGCGGGATGACCGCCTCGACCGTCGGCGCGAACCTGTCGCAATCAGACTGGTTGAAGGCCCGAAATTTCTCCACCCAGCAAGTCGGAATGCTCTACGGCATCCCGCCCCAGATGCTCTACGCCGACGAGACTGGCGAAACCGCAGAACACACGTATTCCCAGCTTCGCGCATACGTCGACTCGTGTTTGAGCCATTACACGGCGTTGATCGGTGGCGAGATTCAGCGAAAGCTCTTGCCGCCCGGGGAGCGAATTACGTTCGATTTCCGGCATATGCTCCGCGGATCAGTTGACCAGGTAGTCGCGGCCGCCCGCCAGGCGATCGACGCCGGGGTGATGACGCAAAACGAAGCCCGTGAAATGCTCAATCTCCCGCGGATCGACGGCGGCGACGAGCTCGTGTTTTCGAAAAACTACAGCGCCGGCGGGCTCACCGACGCCGAACAGGACGAGGACGCCACCGATGAGGCTTGAAACCCGCCGTATGGCGTTCCGTGCCGTCGCGACGGGAAACACCCTCGCGGGTATCGCCGTCCCGTATAACGATTTTTCGCGGGTGCTTCACGACCGGGCGCGGCCGTACAAGGAACGGTTTGAGCGCGGCGCGATGAAGCCGAGCGATGAGACCGTGATGCTGTACGGCCACGACGATAGCGGGGTGCCGCTCGCCCGCGTCGGCGCCGGCTCGCTCCGATTCGAACAAGCCGACGAGGGGCTCAGGTTCGCCGTTGAGCTCCCCGAATCACGCGCCGACATCCGCGAGGCCCTCGGCCGCGGGGATCTCACCGGCGCCGTTTCCGTCGGGTTCTACGTGAACCCGGACGGCGACGAATGGCAAACCAGGACCAATCCGTCAATTCGCACCGTGCGATCGGCGGACCTCTATGAACTCTCGATCGTGCGCGTTGGTGCCTACGAGCGAGCTTCGGGGATCTACCAATGAGCGACTCGCTCAGAGAAACACGTGGGAAGCTCGAGACCGAGCTGAAGGAAATCGTCAAAAAGGCCGACCCGACCGAAGCGGACATCAACCGCTACGACGCGATCGAAGACCAGCTCCAGGAACTCGAGGTCCAGAGCCGAGCGACCGCGATCCGCGAGCGATACGAGGCCCGCCAGGCCGAGCCCGATACCGACCCGGTGCCGTTTGTCGGCATCAACCGCGCCGACCGACCGGAAACCGTTTCCGATATGGAAAAGGCCTACGCCAACATTCGCGCCTTGCACCTTGGCAACCGCCGCGCTTACACGACCGGAACCGACGCCGACGTCATTCCCGCACAGACTGCACAGGAACTGATTCGAAGGCTTCCGGCGCTGTCCGCTGTTCGCCAGGCGGCAACTGTTCGTCAGTACACGATGACCACGGAAATCCCGCAGGTGGTGAACCGGGTCCCGATTGCGACTTTGATCACTGAGGGCGCCGCAAGTCAGGCGGCAGAGGGCACCTTCTCAAAGGTTGCTGTTAAAGCGTTCATGACCCGATACCAGTCGGCGATCTCGCTTGAAATGGAACAGGACGCGATCGAACCGGTGATGGGGGAAATTCTCCAACAGCATCTCGAGGGCCACGCTCAGGGTTGGGATGCCCTGTACACAAGCGCCGCATCGACGGCGAGCTCTCGTACCGCTCCGATGGGCCTTTGCGCCGGCCATACGGACATGGACACCAACCTCGCTCACGAAATCAACGACGTGGACACGGCGAACGGCGCAACCGTGGCAAACGTAACGATTGCCGACCTCCTCGCGACGCAGGCCGCGTTGCCGGGTAGGTACCGCGCTGGCGAGAAGTCGTGGATCATGAGCCCCCAGCTCCACGCTCAGATTGTCCAGTCAACCGATCCGAATTCACGACTTGTGTTTCTTCCTGCGAACACCGGTACCCTTCAGGAAAACCCGCTTTCCGTGGGTACGATTCTTGGCTACCCCGTGTTCCTCAGCGACCATATGCCGGCCCCGGCAAACAACGCGGTGGCGGCGATTCTTCTGGATCGTCAGTCGTACATGATCGCGGACCGTCTCCAGCTCCAGATTGTCCCCGACCGCGTCACCGGGCTTGGCCTTGGGACTACGTTCCTTAACACGTACATGCGTTCCGACGGCCTTTGGACTCAGGCCGAGCGGTCCGCGCGTCTCGTGTACGCCACCTGATTGGATCTCTTGCTCCGGGGGCGGCGCCGTACTCGACCGCGGTGCCGCCCCCATTTCCCGCCATGTTGCAAACCGTCACCGAATCCGCGATCCCCTTCAGTCTCGACGAGTTCCGGGATCATTGTTCAATTTCGCCGGATGAGCGGGAACACGATCCCGCGCTTCGCCGAGCGCTCTACGCCGCGGCCGTGTTCGTTGAATCTAAGGCCGGAATCCGGCTCCGGGGATCCACCCTCTACGACTACTTCCGCGGACGCCCGGGGCCGTTCCGGTTCCTATCCGGCCCCGTGAATTCAGTATCGGTCGTTCGGGACATGACCGCCGGCGCCGATGTCGACGCGGCCGCGTGGGAACTCGATCTCGTTGGCCAGTGGCCCAGCTTGCGATGCCTCGACGATTCAGCATTCGATCCCGCGAACACGTACCGAATCACGTGGGCCGCCGGGTACCCGACAATTCCGCATGATCTACACGCCGTCGTGTTCCTCGTGGGCGCCCTCTACTTCGAGAACCGCGAAGCTGCTACGCCGATCGCCATGCACGCGCTACCGCTTTCCGTTTCGTCGATCCTCCAGGGCTACGGCCCGCGGGAGACTTGACCAATGCAGGCCGGACAGCTTCGCCAAATCGTCCAAATACAGCAGCCGACCGGGAACGACGATGGCACCGGCCAGCGCGTGTACACGTACACGACGACGGCCCCGAGCGTATGGGCTCGCGTCCGCAACGTCTCCCAATCAAAGGGAATGGACGGCGAAATCGTCGCCGCCGGCCAGGAGCGGTACGAGGTTCGGATCCGCTACCGCGACGGGATCGATTACACGACGAGACTCCGATACAAGAATTTGCACCTCCAGGTCGTCGGGATAACTGATCACCTCGAGCGAAGTCGTGAACTCCGCCTAGATTGCGAGGTTGCAGACCTATGAGCGCCGTTGGATTTGAAATCGACTACCGGAAGCTCGAGCGGAAGCTTGTCGGCCTTGAGAAGTACGCGCCCCGAAACGCGATGAAAGCCGCCGCCGGCGCCGCGTTCAAAGTAGTGAACAAGGAAAACGCGCGGATAGCCTCCACCGCCAGCTACAAGACGCCGCAGGAAAACCCTTCGTTCCGCAAGCGGGCCGGAACCAAAGGCGGGTACCGACTTCGCAAGGTAAAACAGCGCCGCGATGGCACGATCACCGCGCGAAGCGACTACAACACGAAGCACCCGGAAATGGCCGCCGCGTGGTTTGTCGAGCGGGGATACAACACTACCACCGGCCGCGTAGAGGGCCGAGGATTCCGCGGTACGGCGTTCAAAGCGAAGAAGCGGGCGGCACAGCAGAAATTCGTCGAAGCGTTGACCGTGGCGATAGACGTGGCATCCAGCAACCCTAAAGGCAAGGTTTCCGTCCGTGACATCGAGGGCGTGATCGGGAAGGCGTGGTGACCCTATGAGCTTCGCCACCGACACCTATACGCTTCTTGCCGGGGACGGATCGATCGCCGCCAAAGTCGGTACGCGGATCTCGCCCTACGCCAGGAACCCGAACGACGACTTCCCCGCGATCGTCTTCCAGATTGCCCGCGAAGAAATCGAGACCGACGCCGGCGGCGCCGATCTAATGCGAATCGCCACCGTCGAAATCACGTGTATGGACCGCACCTACCTCGAGGCCGACGCACTCGCCGAGCTCGTGATCACCGCCATTCGCGGCCGTACCGCGGCTCGCTCGCTCACCATCGACCGCGACTACGGAGACCCCTACGACGGGTCGTCCGAGCTCGTGTACCGCGCAACCGTTACCGCAACCCTTGCAGGATCCTAGAAAATGGCACAGACATTCAACGGCGCCACGCTTGAGTGGACAATCACCACGCCACCGGAAACCGACGGCGGAGACCCTGTAAATACAATCTACAAGTTCAACGTCCGCGATTTCTCGGAGGCAGGTAACGACCGCGCCGCAATCGACGTTACCACCGCGGCCAGCACTCGCCGACAAGTCGTATACGGGTTCGCGGAGGCGACCGAATTCACGTTCGAATGCGTCTACGATATGGACGAAGATCAGATTGGAACGTCGCCCGCAATCACCCGGACAGTGCTCGAGGGGTTTTTGGCTAACGCCGTTGGTTCGCTCAGTCTCAGATTCGTGAACAATGGCACCGTCAACGAAGATACGTTCGGAGGCGCTCGAAACGCCGTCGTAAAGGGGTTCACGTTCTCCGGCGAAGTAGACGGCGTCATCGTCTACAGCATCACCTTTGGGATCCTCCATTGACCAGTCTCGCCGACTTGATGAAGCCCCGGCGGGTGATCGTCCCGACGCCAGGCGGACCCGTGGAGCTCCAGAGCCCCGCGGCCGCCGTGGTCCCTGAGCTTTTGAAGGCTCCGGAGGACCGGCAACACGCGCTAGTGGTCGCGGCCTGTGCCGTGGATCCCGCGATGACCGAAGAAGAAGCGGCCGCCCTCCCAGCCGACATCCTCTACCCGCTCGCGGATAAATGCCTCGAGCTCGTGCACCCGGGAGCGGGCCAGGACTAACCGGGCCCGAGCGGCTCGCGTTCTCAATCGCGGAGCGGCTCGGGATGACGGTCGGAGAGCTGATGCAGCGAATGACGGCAGCGGAGCTTCTCACGTGGATGAACCTCCCAGCGATCGACCAGGAAGCCGAGCGACGTAGGAACCTCGGAAGGATGCGCGAACTATGGCGAACGTAGGTGATCTTTTCATCAATGTCCGAGCGAAGACCGGAGCTCTCCAGAAGGGGCTCCGGAGCGCTCGCCGTTCGCTCTCCAAATTCGCCAAAAGCGGTACGGGAATCATCGCGGGGATCGGCGGCGCGTTTGGCATTTTTAAGACGTTCCAATTTTTGATGGGATCACTGATCGGCCATTCGCAGGAGTTCCGCGAAGCGTGGGCGAAGGTGGGGGCCGCCGTCGCCGAGATCGGCGCCGACTTCGCGAAGCAATTCGGGCCGCCGCTCGCCGAGGGCCTATCAAAGCTCGCCGAGTGGCTATTGACATCGGAAGCGATTCAGCAGCTGTTCGAAGGTATGGGAATGGCGCTCAAATTCCTTGAGCCGATTTTCGACGGCCTTGCCAAGTCGTTTATGTTTTGGCAAAAAGCAATCGAAAAATTCCTTCGATTGATTAACGGAACCGATGCCGCGATGGATGCGCTCGGGCAAGGAATCACCGATCCTTCGCAGATCCAGGACAAAGATAGTTTCCGAAAAGAAATCGGAACGCAGGGGGTCGCGAGAGGTATGGAGCTCGGCGCCGACAGTGACGCGCTCCAATTTTCAAACCGGTACCTAAAAGAAATAGCGCAGCGGGTGGAGGTTCCTAAATGACGTGGAGTTATACAATTCTCAGGGGCGGCGATGACCTCGACGTGAAACCGTTTGAACCCGTGACCTCTGGCGCCGTCGTGCTCGTGGACTCATCGGGCGAATCGAACGTGACCGCAAACGTGGTTCTCCAGAAGCTCGCAAGCAGAGACTCAAATTTTGGGCTTGCTGTCCAGGAGGGTTCTATCGTCGAGCAATACGACGGCGCCGCTTGGGTAGACGATAATCCAACACTGTCGTTTGGGCCGATGCTTGTACGTGAAATTTCCGTAGTCGAGCACCCGGACAGGCCCGATTACTGGAGAGTCGAGTTCCAGGTATCGGGTTTCGGTCCAGCGCTTCAGCCTGTCGCCGAAACCGACCCTGTAGCGCTCGGATCCCCGCAAATATCGGTCAGCGTCGTCTCCCGGCCGCGAATGGCGCCGGCCTACCGATGCGACGTGGCAACGCCGGCGGACCTTGTTTCGTCTGATGAATTCACCGAGACCCCGTGGATCAATGGGACCGACATCGGAGGGAAGTCGGTCGACATCAACACAAGCCCCGTGTCAATTCCAATCGATCAAACCGTGATCACGATCCAATGGGTGACACGTTGGCCATTCCAAAATTGGGCCGGCCAGTGGGTAGGCGCGGACGGAAACGAGCACACGATCGACATCGAAGTGCTCGCGGATAGCTACGTCGGCGGCCGAAACCTTCAGGAATTCATGGGGTTCCCGATTGGTTCGCTTCTGATGGAATCGGTCGAATTCCAACCGCTGCACCACGAATTCAAAACCGCAACGATGACGCTCATATTCGACCAATGGCACCACGCTAACCAAATGCCACTCGTCAATCCGCAGTTCAACATCCCGACCACGCCGAACTCAACCACGGCCATGAGTCACACCACCACGGTCCTATGGAATCAAACGTATTGGAGTGGCTGGACAATCGGTGAGGACGGATCGCCGTTTTTCGGAGCAGCGGAAATCGACTATCTGGACACGGTTTTCGTATGACGCTTAAACGATTCCGCACCGGGTCCGGCCGACTCGACGCTAACAACCTGAACCGGTTCATGCGAACAAGCGCCGCTGTCGACCGCCTTCCGACCCCGGGCCAGGAGTTCCGGCCGCGGTGGTACGGGCCGCTTGTATGCAAGATCACCGCGAAGACAACGACGAGCTCAGGGCAATTCCGCTACACAGTCGAAGAGGTTCGATTCTCGAGCCCGGAAACGTTCGCCACGATGAGCGGGGGTTTTACTTCGGACCGCGTGGTCAACCTTGCCGAGCGCGACAACACGACGACGAGTCACACAGGCATCGATCCCGACGACCTCCCGGGCTCGTACGACCTCGAGCCGGCGCCCGTCGGCGCCGTCGTCGCCTGTTTCGTCGCGGCGAACGGCGACGCCACCAACCCAAACACCGTCTGGTTCGATCGACCAGGCGAATTCTTCGGAGCTTGCCCGTGAGCGACATATACCACGATCTCCAATTCACCCAGGAAACGACCGTTTCGCTCGAGGTTGTTTGGGAGGATTCCGACGCCGTTCCGATCACCTCGATCGACTCGGCCCAGATGCAGCTGAAAACCAACCGTACCGACTCGTACGCCGATCGATTGCTCGCGTTGACGACGGCCGCCGACGGGGGAATTGTCCTCGACGCTGCGGCCGGAAAGCTCACGATCACGATCACCGACGAGCAAACCGCAGCGCTCCCCGCGGGCGTGTGTTTCTACGATCTCATACTCGAGCAGACCGGCGGCGCAAAACACGTGCTACTTGCCGGTTCTGTGACCGTCGACCAGGGGGTGACGACGTGGCAGTGATTACAACGTTTCCGAATCAGGTAATCGTCCGAACACCCGGACCGCAAGGGCCCGCGGGCTCAGGAACCGGACCAGGTGGCGGGATCTCAGAGGTGCAAGGGGATTCGCCGATTGCGGTGGCGAACGGGACGACCCTACCCGTCGTCTCGCTCACCGCCGCGGGGATCTCTGCCGCGTACATGGCAAACAATGCCGTGGCGACCGCCTCGATTCAGGACGGCGCCGTGACGGCCGCGAAGATTGCCGGAGGGGTGATTAACGACGGGACAGTCACCGAAGTCACAGGATCACCTCAAATAGCGGTTTCAAACGGGACCACAACGCCGGCGTTGAGCTTGCAAAGCCTCAGTGTTTCGAGCGGATTTCTTGCCGCCGCGTCAGTAGTAACGGCAAAAATCGACGATAGCGCAGTGACCACCGCAAAGCTCGGGCTATCGGCGGTGACGTCGTCGAAAATTGCAAGCGACGCTGTAACGGCTGCAAAGCTCGCAGACACGACTGTGACCGCGGGCACGTACAACGCTGCGGACGTCACCGTCGACGCTCAGGGGCGAATCACCGCCGCGTATGCCGGCAAAGACTCGTATACGGGGCAGGTCGTAGCGCCGGCGAATTCCGACGTGTATACGATCGATCCGGCAGTAGTAAGCGCCCGAACGATCCTCAATTTCTACGCCAAGAACGGCGGGGGTTCGTGCACTGCTACGCTGAAAAACAACGGCGCAACGGTTGCAACGATTGCAGTTACAACTAGTAGCGGATTTGCGGGTTTTATTACGAATACCGCAGTGAGTGACGGCGACCCGATCACGATTGAAGTCAGTAACAACACTAGCGCCGCAAACCTTGTTTTCCAGGTGGAATATTCACGATGACCCCGCGCTGGTTTTATATCCCGGCCGCATCCGGTGAAACGATCCTCGACACCTACACGCAGGTCGGGCAATGGGTTTGGCGATCAGCCAATAACTGGTGGAACGTCATCGGAAATGGCACGTGGTCCTCGACTTCCTCAAACGTAGGAACGTATCTTGCGCTTGATTCAGGATCTCAAATTAGAACGACGAATCTTACGTTCAGCGCCAACGATCCCGGAGGCTGGCCAACGAACGCTCGTATCCGGTTGACGGTAACACCCTCGAGCGGGGGGCCAGCCTACGCCGTCGAGGGTTCGCCAACAGGCGCCGGCGACTCGCGTTGGTTTTGGCGTGATGCCTCTGGTGGATTGTTGACGCTGACCGCGGCTCAAATCGAGGACGGCGGAACGTTTGGTTGGGATGCATCCGACACGATCACGATACAGCTATTCACACCGTAGGGCCGACAATGCTCGAAACACTGACCGACGTCCAGGGAATTGTGATCGCCGCCGCGATCCTTTACGCCGCCAAGGAATTGAAAAGGGTATCCAATGAAGTATCGCGCGTTTCTACTGCTATCCACGCTCTCGATCGTCGCGTTGACGACCTCGAACGGGTGCTCGTCCGTGACCGGATTCCGGAGCCTGAGCGACGGCCAGGCGGCCACGCCCGAGCTCCGCAAGGCGGCCGCGACCGCTAGGGCGGAGGCCGACGCGCTCGACGCAATCGCCGACCAGCAATCTGAGCAGCTCCGGCAGGCCGTGGACGGCGCTCACGGCATCGCGGAGTCGCTCGGGGCGCCGGAGCTCGTCACCGGCCTAATCGCGGGTCTTGGCGGGCTTCTGGTGCCATCGCCGATCCGGCGGAAGAAGCCCGCCGTATGAGCGCGCTTCTTTCCGCGTGTTGCTGCGGTGGCGTCGTTTCGGGTGAATGTTGCTCGAGTGCTTGGGGCGCTGCGCAGTCAGACGACTTTTCATTCACAAGCGGAAACGTCGTCCAATCCGGGCGAAATGACAACTGGAACTCGTGCACGGAAAACGGCGTCACGGACTACCGGCGAGGTAACGCGTCCACGATGCGAACGACTTACGCGTTTTCGAACGTGGAACTAAAACGCCGGACGGGGCAAGGCGGGCAGCGGCAGAAATGGAGCTTTTACAACGGCACGATCACGGCGACGGAAATACGACGTTCCTACAAATTCGGCGACTTTGACTGTGAAACCGATCTCAATTGTGATCGCGGGTACACGTTAGCGGTGCAGGTCGTCGCCACGAACGGCACGTATTCAAATACCGTCGGGTTCTCGTGCAACCAGGACGCATCGGCCACGGTGACGTGGAACAACGAGCCGAGCGACTGGACCGATGACTGGTTTTTGATTTCGCAGCAATGCCAAAGCGTTGATGAAATCTATTGTCAAGGCGGCGGGGCTCCCGTCACGCTTGAACGGCGACAATTCCGGATAACCACGCCCCCTCTACCGGTTGTTCCTTCGTCGTGCACCGCTTGCCCGGGTGTTCTCATTCCGCGAGTATCGTGGAATTGGAATGCAAATAACCCGGACTGCGACTCAAACGATCTCGAGGATCTTAGCTGGTACTCGTACGACGGAGGCCAGTTCGCCAACTATTGCACCGGCGGCGAAGGCTCAAACGAACCTACGTGTTCAACCGACCAACAGAACCGCGGCGACGACGTGTTCGATACGAGTTATCCGGCCGTCACCAATCCTGTCGGCGGCTCGTGTACGCAACGTGGTCTAATCATGCCATCTATCACGATTGCGGCAATCTGATGGCATACCCTGATTGTCGACATCGAGCGAATAGCCGATGCACGCTCCAGCTTTACGGGGGGAACCCGACCGGGGCCGAATGCCGAGCTTGCGACCAGTACAAGGGCCGACCTAGAGGCGCCGGCGACGTCGTCCACACCGTCGCAAAGGCCCTCCGCCTCGACAAGCTCGCCGAGCGGGTGACAATGGGCCGCGGGTGCGGATGCGCCGAGCGCCGCAAAAGGTGGAACGCCGTTCGCCTAATTGAAAAATACCGCGATTCGTTGTAGTTTCCTCGGTGGTGTGCCGATAGAACGTTTCACCACACGGATTTCGGAAGGATCCAAACCATGAAAACACGATCAAAAGCGATAGCGGATGAATTGCGCAAGTCAGAGCCGGATTTGCGGGTCGTCGAAACCCACCTCGTGAAGCTCGGGCAGGGCGACTACGAACGGCGATACGTGCGGGCCGTACCCACCGACGAGATTCCGGCCGAGCTCGTGGATGCGTTCCGTCGACTGCTTGCGACCACTACTCACGTCCAGACAAAAGCTCACGCGGCCGTATCCGAAATGGACATTCAGCCGGACCATCCGGCGTTTTGGGCTCGCTCCAGGAACGCGGCCGCCGATCTCGCGGTCTGTGCCGAGTCGGCCGACGAGACCGTGCGGATTTGCAAGGCGGTGGCGAAGCTCGTGGAGGATCTCCAGCGATGAGCCCCAAAGACATCGAAATCACCCTCGTGGCGATCCTCAAATCGACCATCGAAGCCCAAATCCCGCGGACCGAATGGCGTACGTCCGTCGAGCACGCGGTACACGTGTTCCAAGAGGTTCGCGGGGACTGGTTGAAGGTCGAGCCCTCGACGACCCCTCAACCGGGAGGGGCCGCCGATCCAAGCCCCCGCAGGCCCGCGGCGGTCGGGGGGGATCCTCCACCCTCTCGGCCGTCGCGAGGGGCCTACCCGACGACGCCGCCACAGCGTGGGGGGCCGTTCTACCGGGTGACCGGGGCCGACGAGATGGGCACGACCAGGGCGGGCAAGGGCATTCGAGGGTTCACCCTTCAGGACGCCGCCGGCGCCGATATCGACGCTAAATGGATCGAAGGAAAATGGGACGACCCCGGGTCCATCTCGAAGGTGGAGGCAATCGAGCACGGCGATTGGATCAAAGGCAAGGTGGCCCACGGGGAGCGGGGAAATTTCCTCAACAAGCCCGAGGTAGTCGCTAGGCCCGCGGCCGTCGATACCGACGAGATCCCGTTCTAATGAGCCCCGGGGACATGTCCAGACTCGCCGCCAAGCTGGCCACCGTGGAGGGCGTAAAGCCCGCCCACGTCGCCGTCGTGCTCTCGATCGCCGCCCAGTCCGGGAAGGACGGCGGAGCCGTTATATCCGCCGCTCGGCTCGCTCAGCGGTGCGGGATGTCGAAGGGCCACGCTTGGCGTTCGATCCAATGGGCCTACAACGCAAATTTGCTCGAAATCGAGAACGTGGAGGGCCGATCGAACCGCTACGTGTTCGAAACTACCTGTAGCGCCGGCGCGACAGGGGTAGCGCGCCGGCGCGCCGGGGGTGACGCGCCGGCGCGACACGTTTCCAGGACTCATTCAGTTATTACTTCTTCCGCTCCGGCAGCTCGGCCCGTTGAAGGGCCGCAGCCGGCGGCGGGGGAGGCGGCCGAAGACGAACCCCGGATGTCGTTCCGTGAATTTCTCGACGCCCAGGGAATGACCCTCGAGGAAGCGCAGAGGGCCGAATGGGGTTGATATGGGCCGAATCATTTACGTGGCCGCCGAGCGGAAACCTACTTATGCGGGCCAGCTGGAAACGCCGGCGCTTTTACCCTTCAAAGGCCTACCGGGAGTGGAACGCTACCAACCTTCCGACCGTGCTCGAGGGGCCACGGATACCCATTATCGACTACCAGGTGCGTTTGGGCCTCGTGTTCCGGCCGCCCAACCGCCGAGCGTATGACCTCGACAACCGAGCGAAAGCTGTGCAGGATTTGCTAGTCAAGGGGGGCGTAGTGAAGGACGACAGCGCGAAATACCTTAATCCCGTGAATCTATCGGGGGTGGAGCCCGTCAAGGGCGAACCCGGATACGTGATTGCGAGTCTGTACACGCTATGACCTACTCAGCACGCATCCCAAGCAGCACACCCAAACGGCAGCTATCCGAGGTGAAGCGGATCCGAGGGACCAGGGCACACAAAAAGGCCATGCGAACGATGCGGATATGCCACCCGCTCTGCATGAGGTGCGGGAATGTCGCCACCGAGACGCACCACGTGGTTCCGATGAGCGCCGGCGGGTCCTCGGCGTTTCACAATCGCGAGGCGCTGTGCTCGCGTTGCCACAAAGCCCAGCACGACCCCCCCCCTACGAGCCCCAAAACGGAGGGCACGGTCCCC
>Ga0098056_1000607_pt1 | contig 14958 bp, 33 predicted proteins | sample 17BtaG_FD_92583 | JGI IMG/M metagenome (GOLD analysis project Ga0098056, IMG submission 92583) | Marine viral communities from the Subarctic Pacific Ocean - 17B_ETSP_OMZ_AT15314_CsCl metaG | ecosystem: Environmental > Aquatic > Marine > Oceanic | place: Subarctic Pacific Ocean | collected...
ATGTCAGCTACTGTGCCTGCTATGAAAGTAAATGCAGGCTCAGGCGATAATATGATTCTAGATATGTATAACTCTAGTAATGTAAAAAGGATGGGGTTTGAGTATGATAACTCAAATATTAATTTCAATATCGTAGACAGAAATACAAACAAACTATTCACAGTGCGTGAAGGTGGTAACGTAGGTATAGGTGACGATACTCCAACATACAAACTAGACGTAGATGGAGCTATTAGAGCTACTGGTGACATTACTGCTACCTCAGACGTTAGAACTAAAGAGAACATTAAAACGATAGAGAACGCTTCTGACAAGGTTTCTAAGCTTAGAGGCGTATCATTCAATAAAATAGGTGATGATGCAAATAACATAGGTGTAATAGCTCAGGAAGTTGAGAAAATTATACCAGAAGTAGTGCATACTGATAATCAGGGAATGAAATCTGTCGCTTATGCTAACTTAGTGGGTTTACTAATAGAATCAAATAAAGAGCTTATAGAGTCAAATAAAGAACTACAGAAAAGAATAGAAATACTAGAATCTAAATAAATGGCTTTACAAACAAGTGGACCGATATCAATGAGTGAGATTATAGAAGAGGTTTTCGGCTCATCTAGTGGAACGTCATCACTATTAACCTGTGCTTCAGTTGCAGGTCTTGGAAGTGCACCTCAGTCTATGTCAGACTTTTATGGTTACGATAATGGAGCAGGGACAGCTATCACTGTATCTACTAGAGGGTTTACAAAGAATCACGCTTGTGGTCTTTCTGCTACATTCACTACTTATTACCACGACGGTAGTGGAACCTATCCTGCTTCAGGGGACTATGTGTACACTGATTCAGCAATGACTACAACCCCAACAAATGGTTGGTATCATCACGACGGTAATCGCTCAGTTAACTTAGTTTCTGGATTAGTTTTAAATGACGAAGCTTGCTAATTCGACGAATAACAATCCTACAAAGACGAACAACATAATAGACCCAATTAATGTAATGCTTGCATAGTAAAATTGTTTTTAAATAAACACTTATGAACCAGAAAGATAGAGAACAAATGACTAATTTTAAGACGAAAGTCGACGATTTAGCAAAGAAGCAGCAAAGCCTTAATAAGAAGGTTGACCGTATTCTTACAGTGTTACAGGATGACAGTTACAGTAACAGTACTGGACTAGTATCTGACTTTAATGAGTTGAGAGATGTAACTAAGGACCTACAGAAGCAGATGGTGCAGATGATGTATATTAATAGAAGTATCAAAAGAGTCTTCTGGTGGCTTATGGGTATACTAGGTTCTATATTAACTTTTTTAATTAATAACTTTTTTAACGAAAACTAAGATGAGACACATAAATAGAATTATACTACACTGTTCAGCAACTAGAGAAGGTCGTGATTATTCAGTAGACACTATTAGAGGTTGGCATATGCGTAAGGGTTGGAGAGATATAGGTTATCACTATATAGTACAACGTAACGGCAATATAGAAACTGGTAGACCAGTAGAACAACAAGGTGCTCATTCATCTAAGCAGAACAGAGGTTCAATCGGAATCTGCTATATCGGTGGTGTAGAAGAGAAAAGAGGTAAAAACGGTAAATGGATTGCTAAGGATACTAGAACAGAAGAGCAAAAGTCTTCATTACATTATTTCTTATGTGACTTAATGGAAAAATATCCTGACGCTACATTACACGGTCATAACGAGTTCGCAAGAAAGGCTTGTCCGAGCTTCGATGTACAGGAAGAATATAAAGATTTAATAGAATATTATGCCAGACAGAGAAAAGAAGAAAACTAAAATAGGTAGATTTTTGCAATCTATAAACTTCAAGAAAGTAGCTGAAGTTGTAGGTAACGTAGTTAGTGGTAACTGGAAAGCTGCCATAGATGTTATATCCGATAAAGACAACGGTATGACCGATGAAGAGAGAGCATTCGCTTTGACAGTTATGCAACTAGATATCCAAGAGATGGAGTCAGTTACAGAACGTTGGTCCAGTGATATGGCTTCAGATAGTTTACTAAGTAAGAACGTTAGACCTCTAAGTCTAATATTTTTAACTGTATTTACTATGCTACTAATATACTTAGACACTTTTACACCAGAGGTTTCTGTACCTTCTGAGTGGATTGATTTACTTAAATCTCTTTTATTAGGTATATATATTGCTTACTTTGGTTCTAGAGGACTTGAGAAGTATAAGTCCATTGGCAAATAAAATTAGCTAAGGCGTATACGTAAAAAGTAACTTCTGAGTAAATCACTAACTGAACTCTAAAGAAGCTTGACTCTCAGAGTATCTTGACTCTAAAAGTAACTTCTACTAAAGAAGCTTGACTCTATAGTAAGTTAGATTTATGTAAGTTAGTTTGATACAAAGTGTTGCGAAGGTACGTAAAATTTTTGACATACGCAAGTTTTTTGACAGTTATTTTTAAAACGTGACAAATTGTCCTAAATATTGTTTTTAAATAAAGTCAGACATTACAATTCAGATGCACAAGGTGGCTAGGTTTTTAGTAGGGTTTTATCCTAGTCACTGCATCTACTTATATCTACAAAATGGCTAAAAAGAAAACGCTTAAATACTGGAAAACTAAAATAGACAAACCATTTCACGAGTACATTAGACGAAGAGATGCTGACAATGAGTCAGGTTACTGTCAATGTATATCTTGTAAAAAGCCAATTCACTTCACAGAGTCAGATGCAGGTCACTTTATATCTAGAGGTCAACTAGCTACTAGGTGGGACGAGCGCAATGTAAATGCTCAGTGCAGGAAGTGTAATAGGTTCGAGTATGGGCGTCAATTCGAATATTCTTTAAATATAGGTACTGAATTAGCAGAGACTTTGCTGCAGGATTCACGTCAAATCTTTAAATTAATGGAGCACGAATACCTTGAAATCTTTGAGTCCTTCAGAGATAAATTAGCAGAAATAAAAAAAATACAAAATTTTTAGTAAAAAGTTTGGTGGTTAATAAATAATGTGTATCTTTGTAGTGTCAATAGGATTATAAAAAAAAGTGTTAAAAAACTTGCACAGTAATATTATTTTACATATATTTGCATTAAACAATTAAACCCTTAAACTATGTTAACAACAGACCAAGTAAATGAGCGAATGAGTAATAAGCTAGAAGCTAAGTTATTCTTTGCTTATAAAGACCTAGAAGAGATAGAGCTTAAAATAGAAGGAGTTATTCCTGCTCTAGTAGATGTAGACACTTTAATGAAAGCTCAGTTATCTGCACTAAATGAGATTCAGGTCCTCACTAGAATCTATGAGCTTATCGAAAACAGTATAGACCTTATTAATAAACCCTTAAATAAATAATTATGATTGAAGCATTAGTTAAAATTCAAAACGAAATTAAAGCTCCTAAGAATCAGTACAATTCTTTTGGAAAGTATAAATACAGAAACGCTGAGGATATATTCGAAGCAGCAAAACCTATCTGCTTTAAGTATGGTGTATTCCTTAGTATCTCTGACCAAGTAATCGAAGTAGCAGGTGAGTTATTTGTAGAATCTACTGCAACTATTACAGACGGTGAGAAAGTAATCAACGTAAAAGCTCAGGCAGGTTTAGACCTTAACAGAAAAGGTATGGACAAAGCACAAGCTTCTGGAGCTTCTAGTTCTTATGCACGTAAATACGCTCTAGGTGGTCTATTCTTATTAGATGACACTAAAGATGCAGATGCTACTAACACGCACGGTAAGTCAGCAAAGCCTGCTCTAGTAGAAAACTCTGAAGCTTACCTTAAAGTAGTTACTGCACTTAAGTCTGGCAAAGCTACTATGTCTCAAGTTGAGTCAAAGTATAGTGTATCACCTGAATTAAAAAATAAATTAAAATAAATACAAAAAAACTTGCATACGTCAATTATATTTCGTATGTTTGTACAATAATTAATATAAACCTTAAAAATTAAAATTATGAGTTCAATTATCACAATCGGATTAAACAAAGAAAAACTTACATTCAACGACAAAGGATGGGCTAACATTACAGTATTCGTAAACGACGATACTAACCAGTACGGTCAAAACGTATCTGCTTCAAATGAGCAATCTAAAGAGCAGCGTGAAGCTAAAGAAGCTAAACAATACGTTGGAAATGGTCGTGTAGTATGGACTAGTGACGGAACTATAGCAGCAGCTGACAAAGTAGAACGTCAGACAGAAGCTAGCGAACAGTCATTAGCAGGGCGTGAGACTCCTGACTTACCTTTCTAAGTAAAACCCACAACAGGGCAGTTTTAATCGGCTGCCCTTTATTATTCTCACTAAAAAAAACTCCCTTATGTTAACAGATATAAATAAATTAAAAGAAAAGCTTTACGATGTAAAGTATGATAGAATAGAGCAGGGAATGGGCTTAGATATTGAAGAGATAGACCAATATTTAAGATACAAGAAAGGTGCATTTAATATATGTGTAGGACACGCTAATACAGGAAAGACTACTGTCATCTTGTTTATGATGTTAGCCTACGCAATGAAGCACGATTTGAAATGGTTAATATTTTCATCTGAAAACTCAGACTATAGCATAGCTAGAAAACTTCTAGAATTTAGAACAGGGAAGCCTATTCAACAAATACCAGATGCGAAGATTGAGAAAGAGATGGAATGGATTAATGACCACTTTAGAATCATACAAGTAGACAAACTGTATTCAGCTAGAACGTTAATGGCAGAAGCGAAACAGATTCTAGATGTATGGCACTATGACGGTTTACTAGTTGACCCTTATAACTCACTTATAAAGGACCCTGCATTACTTAGGTCCGTAGGAGGTCACGAGTATGACTACCAAATAGCTTCAGAGCTTAGATTATTTTGTAAAGAAAACAATGTTTCACTATGGTTAAATGCTCACGCAGTTACAGAAGCCTTAAGACGTAAACATCCTGCAGGTCACGAATTTGAAGGATTACCTCAGCCTTGTAGTATGGCAGACGTTGAAGGTGGTGGAAAATGGGGTAATAGAGCTGATGATGTAATATCGGTTCATAGATATACTCAAAGTCCAGACAGATGGATGGTCTCAGATATTCACGTCGTAAAAGTAAAAGAGACGGAAACTGGAGGACGCCCTACTAGTATGGATTCACCTATAAGCCTAAGAATGATGGCAGGTAATGTATCGTTTACGGTAGCAGGTAAAGATGTTATAGACCACTCAGCTAGCGAAGAGCCTTCACCTAACTTAAAATTCTAATAAAATGAATACTAATAAAGCACTTACATTATTATCCCAGTACCATTCAGAGTACATAGTTATGGCTAAAGCTATAGCAGGTAATAACTTAGAGGTCATTAATTATGCAGAAGACTTCGTTCAGGAAGCATATTTAAGACTGTCACGTTATGATGATTTATATGACAAAGTAGTAACTAAAGACAAAGTGTCTAAAGGCTATATGTTTTTTGTACTAAGGTCTATAATTCTAAATGCAATTAAAAAGAAGTCTAATCTTAAGTTTAGTCACTTAGGGGACCAGTATGACTTCGAAGAGAAATTCAACTGGATTGACCACGGTATGGATAAAGACAAATTAGGTACTGAGGCTATAGAAGCTAAAATGTACGAGGTCCTTAAAGAGCACGCTAAATGGTGGGATTATAAGCTATTTGAAACTTACCTAACATCTGGCAAATCATTCAGGTCAATAGCAGAAGAATCAGGAATAGGTATCAGGACTATATATCTATCTATAAAGAAATCAAAGTTAATCATTGCAGAAAAGTTGTTTGAAGATTATCAGGACTATCTCAATGGTGATTACGATTTAATTTAAAAAAAAGTGTTAAAAAGTTTGGATATTACAAAAATTGTATTATCTTTGTATCAATTAATAATTAAACCTTAAATTATGGAAAAATCAATTAATGAAAAAGTATTCGAATTATTCGATACTGGAGTTAAAGCAGGTAAGATTGCTCAGAAGCTCAGAATCAAGAAAGCAGTAGTACTAGATATTCTAGGCGAAGCAGGCAAAGAAGAAGGTCTAGGTGACATCATAACTAAAGTAACAGAAGTTACTGGTATAAAGGCAGTAGTTGAAGCAGTCGTAGATGATTGTGGTTGTGCAGCCAGAGCTGAGAAACTTAACAAAATGTTTCCACGTCGTAAACTAAATGACTTATCTAATGAGCACTATAAATTCTTAAAGGGTTTCTTTGCTAAGAAAGTATATTCAGTAAACAGACCTATTCAGTTAAAGCTTATAGAGATATACAATGCTGTATTCTCAGCTAAGAGAGTAGTTTCTAACTGTTCCCCTTGTGTAGCTAAAGTAGTATCTGACTTAAAATTAGTTTATGAAGGAGCTAACAACTAAGAAGCTTAAGAAAATGAGTAAAGCAGGCTTAATCAGTTTAGCTGATGAGCTTGCAACTCGTTTGCAGTGGTTACATTCTACTGGTAAGAACGAGACAGACCCTGAGTCTTATAAAAGACTAGCATCGGAACTATATCACGTATCCGAATTAATAGAAGAAAAGATTAAACATAAAGTAAAAAACAATTATTCTAAAAACCAATAAGATGGAATTTAAAAACCTAAGTAAAGACGACAAAGCTCTAATAGTAGCAGCTTATAATAGAGACGTATCTAAGACAGATACTCAATCTAATTTAGCTTCTATGTTTGGAGTTACGACTAGAACTGTTAGAAAATGGGCTAAGAACCTAGGACTAACTGGAGCTGAGTTATCTAGTGACTTTAAGATTTTAATATATGATATTGAAACTTCTAGAATCAAAGCTAATGTATGGTGGACTGGTAAGCAGTACGTAGGACATAAGCAGTTATGTTCAGAGCCTAAGATTATATCTATATCATACAAATGGTTAGGTGAGGACAAAATACACGCTTTAACGTGGGATAAGAACCAATGTGACAAAAAGATGCTAGCTAAATTCTTAGTTAAGTATAATGAAGCTGATATGTTAGTAGGTCAAAATAATGACAGATTCGATAACAGATGGGTTAATGCTAGAGCTATGAAGCACGGATTAGTATTTAATACTTTTGTTAAGTCATTTGATATTATGAAGCAGACTAAGAGACTATTTAGATTACCGTCCTACTCAATGGACTACATTACTAAGTTCCTTAACGTTGAAAATAAACAGACTCACGAAGGAATTAAGATGTGGGATATGATTCAAGAAGGTAATAAGAAGCAGCAGAAAGAATACCTCAAGAAGATGGTTGACTATAACGTAGGTGACATTGTATCTACTGAGGCTATGTACGTAAAGCTTAGAAAGTATATGGGTCATAAGGTACACTTCGGAGTACTAGCAGGCAAGCCTAAGTTTAGCAGTCCTTCTGACGGTTCTACAGATATTAAGCTAATAAAGACTACAGTAACTGCAGCAGGGACCTTACAGTATATAATGCAGAGCAATACTGATGGCGTACAGTTCAAACTTAATAACACTGCATATAAGCAATTTTTAAACCAATAATAACAATGGGGGTGTAAAAGCCCCCTTTAATAAAACTAAACTATGACAATTACATACGATGCCTTACTAGAGAAATACATTGACAATTTAGAAGCAGAGCTTAAGACTGATTTATTAGATAACCCACCATTTGCTCAGCAGGATTATGCACAGCAGAGAAAAGATACACCTGTATTCTCTGGAGTACTTAACTACTTCCCTGACGCTATTAGAGCAGTAGCTAGATGTTCTAAGGTAGGTAACGACCAACACAATCCAGATAAGCCTTTACACTGGGACAGAAGTAAATCAGGCGATGAGTTAGATGCATTGACTAGACACTTATTAGAAGCAGGCACAATAGACACTGACGGAATTAGACATTCTGCGAAAGTAGCTTGGAGGGCTTTAGCTAATTTACAGAAAGAAATTGAAAATAATTCATAATAAATTTGCATAGTATGTAAATAAGTGTTATATTTGTGTAATAATAATAATAATAAAAACCTTAAATAATAAAATTATGAAAAAAGTATTAAGAAGATTAATCGTAGTAGGATTGTTAACATTTGCAGTAGCATCTTTATTTAGTTGTGAGATAGTGGACCCAGTAGATGATACAGAGACTAGAGATTATAGTAGTGAATTAGCAGATACGTGGATTAGATTAAGACGTACTAATAACGGTGATACTATAAAAATGATATTAGATGCTGATGGTAGCTATACTAGAATAAGAGTAAAGCCAATAGGTGACACTAGAATACTACAGGCAGGTACTTGGTTTAGTTCTGGGAATATTATATTTTTTGACTTTCAAAACAGACAGGGAGTACAAGGTCATCATAACTCATTCCTAGTAGTAAATGAAACTTACTTAACTATAAATGTAGATGAGAACTGGATTAGAGAGTCTGAGTTGTTAGGTCACAATAGATAATCTAAAAATATTTTAAGACTTAAGTCACTGTAAATCAGTGGCTTTTGTCGTTTATATAAAAATAATTAAAAAAAAAGTAAAAAAAGTTTGGATAATACATTTATTATGTTGTATATTTGTATAGTCAATAAGGCACAAAATAAAAACTTAGAAATTATGACTTTAAATCAAATGATTGAATCGGACTTCATTACTGAAATGATTAACCAAGAGAACAGAGACCTTGCAGCAGCAGGTTGGACTATTAAAGATGTCAAAGCTATGGCGTCATTCATTACAGACTTTAACAAACAATAATTATGAAAATCAATATATCAAAAACTACAGTAGTCATTGCAGCTATGACTTTAACGCTAGCTATCGAATGTTTACATTTTTACGGATTTAGAATAATATTAATATAATGAACTATACAGAAATTTACAATCAAATAGATACAAAGCTAGACTTTGACTATTGGCAGGACGAAATCGAATTATCAAACATTTTAAATAAAATCAGTTATGACAGTAATTAAGAAGCATTTAAAGAAAGCAATAATCTACAGAAGATTTGTAAGAATGGGATTCCATTTTAAATACAAGCAGACAATGTACATTATAGACCTAATCAACTTAATAGTATATTCATTAATCGCTTCAGCAGTATTGTTGGCACTACACATTATATAATATGAACATAAAACTCTTAAATCACGAAATAGTTAACCTAGATGAGTACCTAGACAATATGGTATCAGATGAGTTCTATTATAACTTCCTTAACTTAGACAAGGCTTTATCGTATAGCTCGCTTAAATGGCTTCTAAAGAGCCCTAAGTGGTTCGCACATATGAAGAAAAAAGGAATGACAGAGTCTCAGGCATTAAGAGACGGTAAGCTCGTCCATACTCAGATACTGGAACCCCAAAAGTATGACCAGTTCACGTTCGTAGATACATCATCTAAAAACACTAAGAAATGGCAGTTAGCAAAAGAGACTCACGGTCCTGATATGACTTACACACTTAAAGAAAAGTATATGTGTAATAGAATATCCACTGCATTCTTACAAAATGACACTTGCGTATCTTTCTTAAAAGGAGCACAGACAGAGGTCCCTGCTTTAGTTGAGATAGAAGGTCTAGCTATAAGAGGTAAGGCTGATATATTAAAAGAGGGTCAATACGTAGCAGATGTTAAGACTACTAATGACGGTCTAAAAGACATAGAACTATCTAACGGAGGTGTAAAGAATCAATTTGCTTACACTATCTCTAAGTATGATTATGACCTACAGGCTTACTTATATACTCAACTATATGAAGTACCTGACTTCTACTGGCTAGTAGTAGACAAAACAACCACTGACATCGGAGTATTCAAAGCTTCTGAACAGACACTAGAATTAGGTAGATTAAAACTAGAAGCAGCATTATCTTTATACGATGCATTCTTTGTAGAAAACCTAATAGACTTATCACAATATCACAAATCAGCAACAATATAAATTATGGACCAAGATTTAGTAGTATTAAATTATGAAGCAGCACTCTTATCACTATCAATAGGATTACCTGCAGAGGATATGATTGAGATGATGGAGGAGCACGCTTCAAACGATGACTTAGAAATAGCTCAGGGATACAAATTAGCCCTAGAAGACTATCTAAGTAAAGAAAGAACATTTAACTGTAAAGTAAACCCAGTAATAGAATAATATGAATTTAGCAAAATTACAGGCACAAGCCGACCAAGACTATATACTAAAAGTTCTTAAAGAATGGTCCGACAAATCACAGGACCCTAAGCTTAAAGAGTTAACTATGTCACAGATTAGACTATTTACTTATATAAACTCACTAGAGTTAGAAGCATATAGCTTCAATAAGATTATAAGTGACTTTAGGTCCAATAACAATAGAGCTATAATAAGAGCTCGTAAGGCAGAAGAGACTAGGGATGTATTACAAGACAAAGTAATAGATTTAGAAAAAAAGCTTAAAATATTTGGTGGTTAAATAAATAACTAATATATTTGCATTATGGCACAGACAAAAAAACAATCGATAATTGAGGTAATAGCCAACACAGTAGTAGGCTTTGTTATCTCTGTAATGGTATCAGTAGTATTATTCCCTTTAATGGGTATACCTGTCACCTTTGGTGAAAACATAGGTATCACTACTATATTCACAGTAATATCAATAGTAAGAAGTTTTATAATGAGACGTATTTTTAATAAACTACACAAGTAATGAACAAAGAAGAAAACAGAAAAGAAAACAGATGGTTTGCAATAAGAGTAATACTATTACTAATATTCGGACTACTAGCTAATCTAATTATAGAAGCTCAGAACGAAGACTGGATACAACCACCTTTTGAAGGCTACTACAAGCTATATAAGACTAGACTAAACAAAGCAGGGATAGAATTACCTGTGGACTACGTAGCTATTAGGTATAACACTAATCTCAAGTATACTCCTTACTTAGGTGTTGCTAGAGGGATGTGGATGCCTACAGTAGTTAACGTTATTATCTCAGAGCGTTGGAATACTTATCCTATGGCTGCTAGAATGTGGGTTATCTTTCACGAACTAACTCACGACATATTCAATATAGAGCACGGAGAGATTGATTTGATGCAGGCAGGACTACCTGAATGGTTAGAGTCTTGGGACGTAGATGAGGCAATGGACCAACTTGTTCGATTCTTAAAGAAAGATTATGACTGGGACAGAGTAAAAGAGGACAGAAGTGCCTTAGGTCAAATGACTAAGTAGTACGCTAATATGTTTAGATTGTTTTTAAATAAAGGCAATTAATCAAGATTAAGCAAGATGACACGACTACTACTTTCACTGGCTATAATGGCAATCATAGGAATGGCAACTGATATAAGTAGATTAGAGAATCGAGTCTGTGAGGTAGATATGAAGATTAGGTATGCAGTAATAGACAAAGAGCTGCAGCCTTATGTAATAGAGTTTGATAGAGTTATACAAGAGTCTGGAATAGACCCTGAGTATGGCTCTTTAGTGGTTATACAGTTCAGACAATTAAGACAAGGACTATTAGGTATAGCTCACGGAATGAATCACAACGTAACGCTAATAGATATAAACAGCAGAGAATGGTTTAAGCTTTCTGTTCAAGACAAAAGAATGGTTATCTTTCACGAGATGGCTCACGATGTATTTAACTTAGAGCACGGTAGCACATTATTAATGATGCCTACTAAGCCACAAGTATTAACTAAGCAGTATGTAGATGACTGCATAAGATTACTTATAAAACACTTAAAAAATGGCAGGTAAAAAGAAAGAAGATAATAGAGACTACAGTAGCAACTGGGGTGGTCCTAGAGATAACTCAGGACGTCCTAAGCGTGAATACATAGAGAACGTTAAAGAGATACTTTCAGAGCACATAGACCAGTCAATGGTTATACAGAAGCTAGAAGAGCTTATTCAGAATGGTGACTATAGAGCTATTGAAATGTTTATGAAGTATGTACACGGAACTCCTAAACAGATAATGGATATCAATACTACTGGCGAGGTTGACCTCAACGTAACGCTTAAAGGATTAATATCATTTGATGAGTAATGATTAAACTAAGCCCTAAATACAAGCCCTTATTTGTCAATGATTCTAGATACTATATAGTAACTGGAGGACGTGGTTCATCTAAGTCATTTAGTATCGCTACTATGATACTCCTGCTCACATACGAGAAAGGACATAATGTGCTATTCACACGTTATACTATGACCTCAGCATCTACTTCTATTATACCTGAGATGACTGAAAAGATAGAGCTTCTAGGATTAGATAGGGACTTCACTGTTAATAAGACAGATATTACTAATAACATTACTGGGAATAGAATATACTTCAGAGGTCTTAAGACTGGTTCTGGTAATCAAACTGCAGCCCTTAAGTCTTTGAATGGTATTACTACTTGGATACTGGATGAGGCTGAAGAGATGCCTGATGAATTACTATTTGATAAGATTGATTTATCTGTAAGGTCTAAAGATGCACAGAACAGAGTTATAATGGTCCTTAACCCTGCTACTAAGGCTCACTGGATATATAATAGATTCTATGCTAATAGAGGGCTAATAGGAGGTGAGAACGTTACTAAGGACGATACTACTTATATACATACATCTTACCTAGATAATGAGAAACACTTAGACGAGACATTCCTGAATAATGTGGAACGAATGAAGATAGAGAGACCAGAAGAGTATAAGGCTCAGATATTAGGTGGATGGCGTGCAGTTGCTGAGGGTGTTATATTTACTAACTGGGAGCTTAAAGACTTTAATCCTAGTGGTCATCATTACGGAATAGGTATGGACTTTGGATTCTCTAACGATGCGACTGGAGCTACATTAATAAGTATAGACGTTAAGCGTAAAGAGATATACTTGAAAGAGCTTATATACCAGACTGGAATGGTTACATCGGATATAGCACAGAGCTTACTAAAGCACGGTAAGGACACGCTTACTATTGGTGATTCAGCAGAGCCTAGATTACTTCACGAACTTAAGCACAGTTATGGTCTTAATATAAAGCCTAGTATAAAGGGTCAGGGTTCTATCAACTTAGGTATAGCACTTATGCAGGAGTACAAGCTATATGTTCATCAAGGGTCTAAGAACCTCATCACAGAGCTTAACAACTATGTATGGAAGGAAGGCAAAGACGTTGCAGTAGATGACTATAATCACTTATTAGACGGAATTAGGTACTTTGTTTCTTATCATTTATCTACTCCCAACAGAGGTAAATACTTTATTTCTTAAAATAATTACATTTTTATTTGGTGGTTAGTTAAATAGTTCATATCTTTGAAGTGAACAAATACTTATATTATGAATCACGCTAACGAAAGATTAACTCAAAGAATACTAAATAAGACTACTCTAGACGTAGTTAAAGAAGGAGCTACTGCTCAATATACTAAGATAGGTGAGTATAACCTAACACAATTAGTTAAGGACCAGATAGTTAGTAAGGTAGATGCTATTAGAGCTAAAGACTTCGGTACTAGAGACTATGGTGTATTGGTACACAACTTTGGTAAGGTAGTATCATTACACGATTCAGAAGGTGAGTCTAACGGTGATTCACTATATTGTATAGTACGTAATAACGAGATATTCACTATCTGCTTTGTTAAGTCCTACACATCATTCGGTAGCTTAGAACAGAAGCTTAGAGTAGATGGAATAGTAAAGAAACTAAAGAATTTTAAAAAAAGATAGTAAAAAGTTTGGTATATCCAAAATAAGTATTATCTTTGAATAAATATTAAAACCTATATTATGTTAAAAGTATTAGTAGTAAACGGTGACAGATACCTTATCAACGAATCATCACTAGCAGTAGATGACGTAGCTAACGACATTATAAATTCATACCCTTCAGACGCAGTACTAGACTTCGATGAGGTTCGTATGTCAGACCTAACTAGAAATGTATAACCCAATAATAATAAATATGGACTCATATCAAAGATACGTTCAGGCACGTGTAGAAGCCCTGCAGAAAGAAAACGAGAAACTATTAGAAGAGAACAAGAACCTAAAATTATTCATCCTTAAAACAAAATTAAAATGAACTACATTCAATTCAAATACAACCAACTACTTGAGAACCTCAGCATAAGACCATATAAGACAGTAACACTAGATACTGGATTAATCGTGGACCATTACAGAAACGGTAAGTTAATTGCAGACAAACGCATAACGAGAGGACGTAAGAAATGACTAGAGAACAAATGAAAGCTATGTCTTGGGCTCTAAATGGTGAACACTTAAAGGTATATCCTGTACGTACTAAGGACCATTACAACGCTACAGTAGTAGCAGGTGGTAAGCCTAAGAAAGTCTCACTGTGCTATGTTAAACTCTGCATAGAGATAGGTAACGGTAAGCACGTTGGCAAAGATACCTATAAGCAGGACCTACAAATGACTAACAAAATATTAGAAATATACACACATTACTACAAACAAAGAAAACAATGAAAGTAAACCCAAACACTACAGTAACTCTAACGTCAATACGTAAAGACTATTATAACTTCAGCATAGGTACTACAATCATAGGTACATTCGAACGTTCAGAGCTTAGACATATAATAGAGCAAATGGATAATAAGATTAGTATATGAAATATAAAGAAAGAAACCTGATGACAGAGCTGATGCTACTGTCTAACACTGAGATATATGAAGCTAGCGACCAGTATAGTTCATACGACTGTTACAGTTCTAAAGCTATTATAGAGCTTAAGATTCGTGATAAGTACTATCCAACTAAGATGATTGAGTTAGACAAGATGGTTAGATGTACTGAGATAGCTAAAGATATGAATAAGGACTTTGTATACGTAGTTAAGGACCCTCAAGGTATTCATTACCTCAACATTACAGAGAATCTATCTAAGATACTACAGAGACCTGCTGTGAGAATAGCCTGCCCTAAGACTACTGAGTTCAGTAACAATAATAAGGTAGATAAATTAGTATA
>Ga0098056_1000620_pt1 | contig 14769 bp, 24 predicted proteins | sample 17BtaG_FD_92583 | JGI IMG/M metagenome (GOLD analysis project Ga0098056, IMG submission 92583) | Marine viral communities from the Subarctic Pacific Ocean - 17B_ETSP_OMZ_AT15314_CsCl metaG | ecosystem: Environmental > Aquatic > Marine > Oceanic | place: Subarctic Pacific Ocean | collected...
CAGCCATAACTGCAACAAACCCGCCTACCATAAAGACATCCCTAAGCTTTAGAACTTCAGTGTCGATAATCATCACTTGCTCCCGTGTAGTTTTGAGAATGCCGTGAATACTTTGTTGTACATTTCACCTGCATCATAAGTAAATAGTCTGTCGATGTCGGCCCAGACATATTCTGTGTGCTCAAAGCTAATATTTACCCTGCCAGTGTACGTTTTTGTGTGAAAAAAGTTCTGATTTTTCACTTTATACACTGGATTAAGGTTATTTGGGTCCAAAGTTAGCTGTGTTTCTTCTCTTACTTCCCTAACGGTGCCTGAAAGGATCGGCTCTCCTACGTGGATATGTCCACCGGGTAGGTCCCACTTGTTTGGGTGTGGCATCCAGCCCGGTCGCTTAAGCAATAGAACCTTATCTTCTTGTGTGATAAACACTTTTCCGACAGTCTTGCTATCTTTGCTATCACCTAGGACTACTTTAATCATTTTAGATACTCTTTAGGCTCCCCGGCTGGATACTATGCAACTTAACACCCGGAACCTTTCGGTTTGAATTGATGTCAGGCGCTAGTACGGTTCGGATATAAGTTGTAGGGCGCATAGAATCAAGTTCTGGGTGGAATCTGATCTTAAGCTGGTACATCTCCCCACTTTCAGTAGGCTCGCTAGCAACGGTCGTTACGCCCTGAATAGAGCGGATTCTTGTTAGCTTATCTTCTACGTTGCCACCAAAGTCAGAATCAACCTTAACGTTGGCGACAACTTCGTAGTATCTTAGCTTTTCTAGCTTACGCTCTGGGATTAGGTCGCGAACATCGCGGGCCTTCATTGTTTCGACTTCTTCGCGAAACTCTCTAACCATACGATGGAAGTCCATCATCCCTCCAAGATAAACTTAGTGACCTTGCTTAGAAGATCGCCATTCTTTGACTCTAGCAAATCATCACCGACATCTCTTGCGATTGAACGGATCTCAGGCTTCTTATCTGCTACCTTTTTGCCGAACTCTTCGAATACTGCTAGAATGTACTTCTCGCAAGCATCTAGGATCTTAGGCATCTCAGAGTCAAGGTACTTTGCAATCATCAAAGCATTCTCTAGCTGGTCTTCGTCTACAATAGCATTGATCTTGAACTTGACCATAAGTCTGATGCCGTCGTCTTCTTCGTAAAAGGTTGTGCCTAGGTTGAACGCATCGTCATCATCGATGTCGATATACATATTTGCAGCGTATGGCTTGTCGCTTACAGGCTCTGCAAACGGAAGCTGCTCTTGTCCGGTCTTGGTTGTGTAGTACTTCTCGCTGTAGTTCTTGATCATTGTTCTGATCATCATAGTGGTGCGGGCTCTCAATACATCAAGGGCGCGGTCCATATAATCATCAAAAGCTGTGCGAGGTACGGCAGGGCCTGCATACTTGTTCTGAAGTTCTGCAATGTCATTGTCAGACATAACTAGGAAGCCCTTTCGAGATGGCCAGTCCTGCGCAAAGAAGAATTGAATACCCTCGTCAGGCACGTCTTCGTCGAAGTCGACGCGAGCTAGATGCTTAAGATCTTCTGCAAAGTCGTCTAGAGCATCCACTCCGAACTCCTTAAACTCTTCTGTGGCTACCTCAATGTGTCCGCCGTCAATTGCCCAACTAACAATGTCTGAGGCCATATCATCATAACGACCCTCAACGTCCTGAAGGTTTCTGAGGAAGGTGTCATAGCCATCGGCGCCGTAGCCGTCGTGCTCCATTGGGGAATCAGGGCTTGCACGCATAGTTGTGATACCGGCATCGAAGTCGTGCCCATAAGAATAGCTGTCAATATCCCAGTTATAAGGGGAAATAGATTCAAGCATATCTTTTACCCATTCCATAATTGTGTCATCGTCAATGCGATCAAAGTATGCTTGCAACATTTGTTCTGGGTAGTCTTCGAATGCTTCCTTCATATTGAGGATAATGCGGCCATCTCCGCCCCAGTAGGCATATGGCTCATCTCCATCCCAATCCTCAATCTCGTATTGGGTGGTGAAGTAATCAAGCTGATACCTCTCCTCAACCGCATCCATCTCTGCCACAAGTTGTTCTGTCTTGTCTTCAGGCGCTAGCCCTGTCTCTGCTTCGAGGTATTCATTCATTTCTTCGAAAGTATCGCGATGCGAAGAGTAGTGACCGGTCTCGGTATAACGCTCGACGTTATACTCTTGAAAGAAGTCAGCGATCTTTTCCCAAAGGTTAATCTCAACGCCCTCTGCAGTTGTGACGGTCTCTGGAGGTGCAACGTTAGCTGCTCTCTCGCCGTTGATCATTCTGGTGCCTTTGACCTGCGAGATTGTATCATCGCCATCCCACTCTAGAGTGACATAAGGCTTGCTGTACTTGGCCGGTTTTGCGTCAGGCTTATTAGGGTCGACAGGCGGCCTATAACGCAGCGAAACAATTCCACCACCGAATGCAGCATTGCCACAGTGGCCCATCTTGGCCTTCTCGAATGAACAGCTGGTTGCTTGAGTATCGTACCAATAAGTGCCGTCGGCATACCTCTTCATAACCTCACCGCTGATCTCTAGAGCGCCAAGCTCCGACTCGGCCTCCCCCCTGACGAACGATTGGATTCTGTTGGTAAGCTCCGGTTTACGGTTGGAATCTCCAAGTGTTGCGCCCGCCTTATCGTATGCGTCCATAATCTCTTTCGCGAAATCAGGATCTTTATTCAATACTGTGTGAGCTGGATCCATCATATTGATGGTGTGATTCATAGCATCGAAGGTAGCGGCGTCGAGCTGTGTGAGGAGCTGGCCTACTTCGTCTTGGAACAACTCAATGTAGTTAGGAATATACCTCTTGGGGATAAGCTTTGTGAAGATTGACTTGATGCTCTTGACGAACTTCTTGACATTCTTGTACCCTGTGACGCCATCTTTAAGCGGAGCTTCCATTGCTGACTCTAGAAACCCAACAATCTCATCTTTTTGAGTCTGATCTAGATTAGAGTTCTCGCTAATTGTCGAAGCAATAAGCCGGGATGCTGGTACTAGCCAGCGCATTCTAACGTCGTAGTTAGGGATGCTCATTAGATCCTTGACGACATTGGCGTAGAACGTCTGTGTCTTCTCGTTGGCGTCTGGTAGCTTGGAGCGAATAAGATCTTGCTCTTGGTCTGCCAAGCCGATGTCACCTAGGCCCTCTGTGATAAGGCTGCGGATTGATTCCGCAATAACAAAACGACGCCACTTTGCGTCACCGAGGTTCTGAGTCATAATGAAAATCTCCTATACAGTATAAATAGTTTGCTCTATGAGGATCTGCCCCAATCGTCTTCCAATCTTACAACATCTTCTAGTTCTGGCGTAGAGACCTCTGCAAGCCGGACGTCTCCGTTGTCCGCACAGAAGCGATGTGTCATCAAAGGCTCGATATGAAAAGACTGTCCGGGCTCTAGGTGGATTACTCCAGCGCCTGCAGGGCCTACCTCAAGTCGAAGTGTTCCCTCAAGAACAATAATGGTCTCTTCCTTGCGCTCGTGGTATTGACGAGAAAGGCGGCAACCATCTTTAATGAATAGGATCTTTCCTACATAGTCTTTAGTATGTGCCCACAGGACTTCGTGTCCCCAAGGCTTGTTAGTAATTCTCTGTTCCATCACGCAACTCCCATTCTTACTGACATCAAGAATAGCAGAACATCCTCTGGATTGTCAAATGATTCTGCAATAATTTCAAAAAGTTCATCTAGTTCTCTGTCCTTCATAGTCAAGAAGGTTTCGAACATTAGTTCCTCGTCCATATCACCCTCGCAACAACCGCAGGCGCAACCGGAGCTCTACAGCTGCAACGTCGCCAACAACTACGTGCTGGGTGCGGCCATCGGCAAGAATGATTCTACTGAACTTCTGTGCTGGGTTTAGTCCTTCTGGAAGGCGGCCTTCTTGAAGTTGTGTCTCGGTGTGTGTACAAGGAACAACTGCTGCAACATAGTTGGGATTGATTAGGACTTCACGAAGTGACTTCTCTTCACGGTCATATCCGCCTTCACAAACCTCTACAAACTTAGCCATATTACGATCAAACATTTTATCTCCTATGCGTTCTGCTTATAAATATTCTGCTCAGATACCCACCAGTATTGGCCACCTGTCTCTCCAAGCCAGATCTCTGATTGTTCTGGTAAGAAGTGTTCGTTATTTCTTCGCTTGAAGATACCGACAGTTGGCTTGTCTAGCTGGATCTCCTTGGTAATAAATACACCAGAGTCGTCATACTGACGTAGAGGCGTATTTGAAGGAATGTAAACTAGATCACCCTTCTCCATCTGGCACCCCCCGATTCTCCTTGTGCTCTACGTAGCCGGTCAAAATGCCGGCAACATCTTCACAAAGGGCATCGAGGTCGAACAAAGTTGCACGAAGATTATGTAGATGTTGAAGAGCTTCGGCTGGATGCTCTGCTTCAAGAGAAGTTCCGATAAGACTCTGCAACTCTTGAATGCTTTCTTCGCCTGTAGCCCAGCGTGAATCACAGATGTTCAAGATCTCTGTGAATAGGTTGTCCTCGTCTACAGAGAACTTAATTTCGAAACGACTCACTTGACCTCCATAATGGCGTGGCCAGTTGTGATAAGAGTTCCTGCTGCTGATGCTGCGTTCTGTAGGGCGCAACGTGTAACCTTGACAGGATCAACAACACCAAGCTCTAGAAGGTCTCCCGGTTCTGCTGTAGCGAAGTTCCAACCCCAGCCGTTCTCTACTAGAAGATCTTGCACTGTCTTCAAAACAATATCTGGTGAAGTGCCAGCGTTGTTTGCCATCTGGCGAATTGGAGCAGCACAAGCCTTGAGTACGGCGCTGTAGCCCAGAGCTTGGTCCTGTGGGAGCTCACGGGCCTCTAGGAGGTTAGTTGCACGAAGAAGAGGGGTACCACCACCCGGAACAATGCCCTCGTCCATAGCGGCCTTTACGGCCTCTACAGCGTCTTCAATGCGATGCTTCTTTTCAATCATTTCTACTTCTGTAGGCGCGCCTACCTTAATTACTGAAACGCCAGATGCAAGTCGTGTGATACGCTCCTGAATTGTTTCACATTCCTTAAGGTTATCAGTCTGCTCAAGCTCAACCTTGAGTGAGTCAATGCGACGCTCGGTTAGAGCCCAGTCGCCGTGGCCACCGATGAAAGTAGTTCCGTTCTTTAGAATCTCTACCTTGTCAGCCTGACCGAGGTCAACAAGCTGGAACTTGTCTAGGCCCTCTTGGTTAGCCTTAGAAAAGAACTTCGCGCCTGTTGCGATACAAAGGTCCTGCATAATACTGCGGCGCTCGTGGCCATAGCGTGGAGCCTTGACAGCCGCAACCTTCATAGAACCACGCATTGTGTTCATAATAAGTGCTGCGAGTGCTTGTCCTTCTAGCTCAGACGCAACAATAACCAAAGGTCGGCCCTCGCGTGCTACTGGCTCTAGGACTGGAAGGATCTGCTGTACCTCGGTGATCTTATCGTCGATTACAAGAATAAATGGCTTCTCATAAACAACAGCGCCTCGACGCTCATCGTTGATAAATGCTGATGCTGCATAGCCAGAATCGAATCGGAAGCCCTCGATAAGGTCAAGGGTAGTGTCGACTGAGCGAGCCTCTTCAATAATAAGGCTGCCGTCCTTACCGGCTGCTAGGACTGCCTTTGCAACAAGGCGACCGATAGTGCGATCATTGTTAGCTGAAATGCTTGCAATGTGCTCAATGCTCTCTTCTGAGGAGATTGGCTCTGCAATGTCTTTGAGTGCTGCCACAATATCAGTGACTGCAACTTCAATACCGCGCTTGATCTCGATTGGGCTCGCGCCTGCAGTGATGTGCCGGAAAGCCTCGACAAGGATTGCACGGGAAAGAACGGTAGCAGTTGTGGTGCCATCGCCAGCCTCTGAGTTAGACTTGCGGCTAGCTTGCTTGATTACGTGTACTGCTGCGTTCTCGAAAGGATCGATCAAGTGAACGTGCTCACTTACTGTAACGCCGTCCTTGGTAATAATAGGATCTTTCCCGTCACGGTGAATAATAACATTGCGACCACGAGGCCCAAGTGTAGATGCTACGTAGTCTGCCAAATGATTGACGCCAGAAACGATCTTGGCCTGTAGTTCATCGTCGTGTGCGTATACCATCTTGTTAGTCATTTCAACTCCTTGAAGTTATTGTTGTTTTTAGACTTGGAGGTTAAAAAAGAAAAACCTCTCGGGAGATAATCTCCAGAGAGGTCTTCGATGGCCTCCCTTACATTATTCATTATAATGCAAGAGAGTCAAGGAGTCAATATTTTATTTTTCTTCCATCTGTTTAACAGCGTTCTCTGTTGCCGCTGATAGACGCTTTGCGTCATTGACGGCATCCATAGCATACTGCTTACGGTCTGTCTCATTACCTTCACCAGCACCTAGGACGTAACGGCTAAGGTCATCAGTGAACTGCTTTAGCTCCTGATAGACTGGGCCGATAGTTCTTGAAAGTGAATCAGCATAGCTAGACCAAGCTGCCTTCATATAGCTGTCGCCAATCATAAGTGTACCTACAGAGCGTGCGCCTGCAATGTTGTCCGCCTGCTGTCTGGTGAACTCAAACTGCTGCTGCTCGGTGAATCCGGGCAAAGTAGAAAGATGTTCTAGAGCAGCCTGCTTGTCGCCAGAGTCCATAAGACGTGCATACTTTTCAACATTACCGTAAGAACCGAAAAGCTTCTCGGCCTTGGTGCCCTCAAACTTAGTATCTGCATATGCGATACCGTATGGAGCGTACTGTTGTAGCACCTCTGGGTCTGCTTCTAGGATCGCTGTAATAGCCTCGTCCATAGCTGCGCCTGAGATACGCTTCTCCTCAATCGCTGGGGAGTAGTCGAGGCGCTTAATTGAAAGACCAAGCTCGCGAGGAACCTTGTCAAATGCGATAGTCTTAATTGGTTTGCCAGCGTCAACCAATTGCTTAAGTGCGCTCTGGAAGTCGGTTGCCTTCTCGATGTCGCGAATTAGCTTGCCCTTCTCAGTACCAGCAGTAACCTGCTTAAGCACGGGGGTAACAAATACGTCGACAAAGTTCTCCAATGTGATTTCGAACTCTAGGAACTCTAGGCCCTGATCCTTATTGATACGACGAGCATCAAGATATACAATGTGGTCGACAGCCTTAAAGTGGTTAACCATATTCTGGAAGGATCCCTTGACACCAGTAGTTGGCCCAAGAAGCTTCAAAGAATAGTGCTTGTCGCCCAAGATAACATCTGTAATAGGCTTGCCTGATGCGTCCATTCCTTCAATGTCTTCCGGGGTGTAAATCTGGATTGACTTGCCGCCAAAGAGACCTGCCAAGAAGCCCTCGAAGATAAACCCACCTGCTGACTCTGTGAAGTCACGGAGAATAGAAGAAAGGATCTCGCAGATAACCATAGTAGAAATAATCTGGGAGATATTCCCACTTGCAACACCTTCAGTAAGAATTGCATTTAGTGATTCAATCTTCTGCTCAAAGGTTCCACCGGGAATGTTCTTTGAGTAGTTCTCAATAATTGCACGGTCTTCGGTTCCCATCTTGCCCCAAGCCTCAGAGATGCGAAGCTTTGGAAGAGGGATAGAAAAGTCCTCATCATTGAAAGGAGACTCGCCACCGGGCACATTGTCTGCTCTTTCTAGGAGAACGTTATCAATAATACGACCTAGGGTCTCGATCAAATTGTTACGGCTTGCATTGAACTTCTGGTCAATGGCCTTGCCCCAATCAAAATCACTCATAGTAAATCACCTCAATATAAATAGTCTCACAGAATGTGATCTGCAATCCCGTACTCAATAGCCTTTTCAGCTGAGATATAAATGTTCTGGTTCTTGGCTAAGATTCTCTTGATCTGCTTTACGTTAAGATTGGAGAACTCTGCCAACTTCTCAATGTACATCTCCTGAATCTTCTTCACTTCGTTGAATTCATTCTGGAGTGTGGCTAGGGATCCCTGCTGTCCAGAGAGAACGTTGTGAACCATAACACGGGAAGACCGACCAATGAATCGGCGCCCCGGCGTTCCGGCTGCTAACAGGAGAACGCCAGCAGACATAATCTTTCCTAGACCAACAGTCTTGATAGGAAAGACTTCTTGAGCATACTTCATAGTATCAACAATTGCAAACATCTCATAAGCAGAGCCACCCTCAGAGTTGATAAAGAATTCCAACTCCAATTCCTTTTCCGACTTCGCTGCGATACCTCGATTGATAATCAAAGAAGAAAGCACGCCAGTGGTGCTATCATCGTTAATTTCGCCAAGAAGAAGGATAGGGGTTAGCTCCTCTTCTTCTGGCTGCAGAAGCTTTGCTAGCTCCTCTGGTGTAGTCTCAACTGTTACTGTCTCTTCGTCCATAGTCAGCTCCCTAGTCCCAATAAAAAAGGCACTGTGCTATAATAATAACACAGTGCCTTCTAGAGTGCAATGTTTTAAAAATCAGTCGTTGTTAAGAATACGATTGACGATGTTCTCTGCAATCTGCTCAACGGATGCTCTCTTGGCCTTGGCGTCGTTGATGCGGGCCATTACGCTCTCGGCGATGCGGGTGACGGTCTCGTCGAGCTCGACCTCTGCGGCCTCGTCCTCGTCTTCGTCAGCAGCCTCTTCGGCGTCATCAGCAGCAGCTTCAGCTTCAGCCTCGTCTGCCATCTCGTCAGCGAGATCTTCGATAGCCTCTTCGGCATCTTCGGCAGCGTCCTCATCAGCCATATCGTCAGCGTCGTCTGCGCGCTCCATTGAGAGCTTAACACCAGTGGCCTTCTCGATAACGTCGATTAGCTCACCAACAAAGTCAGCAACCTCGTCCTCGCTATCCATAACGCCAGCGTCGGCTGCGTCAGCAGCCTCTACGTCAGCATCGAGATCCATATCGTCCATAGCTGGCATATCGCCATCAGCCATATCCATCTCGGCCATCGCGGCACCCATCTCTTCTTCAGCTACTACTTCCTCTTCGGACATATCGTAGCCTTCGCTGATGAAGGTGTCTGCTAGGGAGCTGATATTAGCGTACTTCATAAACTTACGAATCTGTGATTCATTCAAAAGATTCTTCTTAGACATTGCGAATTTCTCCTAAACCTTCTCGGTTTTCATAATAAATAGTTCTTTTTAGTGTATAATGACTTTTTTTATTCTTGATCAGCAATAAGGTCGAAAATGTTATCGATCTCGGTATCTGAAAGGCCCAAGTTCTTCATTTTCTCTTCAGCCGATTCTCTCTTCATTCTAGACTGTCTTACCCAAGCCCTAGGTACATCTACCTCTTTCTTGAGCATCTTTTCGATAAACGGCATCAAGTCTTTGTCACGCCTGATGTAGGCGTGGATGATAGTCCTCATAAAGTTGGCTTGAGTAAAGCCATCAGTCTTTAAAGCAATACGAAAGTCAGCGTATTTCTTGTCCGACTCATAGAAGACCACTTTCTTGCTTGAAGTACCAATCTTCGACATTAATCCCGTACACCCTTTGCAAGGCTGGAAATGTGAGTATTACTCTCTCTCCAGCCTGCGCTAGTTTGCATAATAAATAGTGCAGTATTCTGGAACTGCTCAATGCTACGGGCTCCGCTGTAAGATAGCCCAGAACGTAGTCTATCCTGAATATCTGCAATGACCGCTTCTAGCTCGCCCTTGTATGGGATATGGCTTGCAACTCCCTCTTTGGAAGCAACTTTGCCGCGCCAAGCTGTCTGTGCTCGGCGTGAAGCCATACCTCGATACTCCATACACTTTTCGCCATTATCGTGCTCAATAATGTCGCCGGGGCTGCAGTCGGTACCTGCCAACATTGAACCAAGCATTACTAGGTCTGCGCCTGCGCCTAGAGCCTTTACAATGTCGCCAGCTGTACGGATACCACCATCTGCAATCAAAAGTGCGTCACGGTCTGACTTTGCACAATCAATTACGCTCTGCAATGTTGGGCAGCCGTGGCCTGTCTGAATCCTTGTGGAGCAGATAGAACCACCGCCAATACCAACGCGAACAGAGTGTGCCCCTGCGTCTGCCAAGAAGTTAAACCCTTCTAGAGTTGCTACATTCCCTGCCATAATATGAATCTGGTCGCCCCAGTTCTTTGATAGGAAAGATACCATCTCGGCAGCCGCAATATGATGGCCGTGTGCGACATCAACACAAATGATTTCCGCGAGGCCATCTTCAATAAGGAACCTTGCACGCTCACGATCCTGTGAGCCAGTTCCCACTGCAAAGCCTGCAATGATGCCCTGCTCTGCACATTTTAGAGAGATATTCTTCTGCTCTATCTCTGAGAGGTAACGATGAACGATACCAAAGCCGCCAGACTCAAACATCTGCTTGGCTGTCTCGAACTCGGTAACTGTGTCCATAGGGCTAGAGACCACTGGTAGCCTAAAGATGTGGCCCTCAATGTTCTCTAGCTCGTATGCCATAGAGACCTCTGAGCGAGAAACAATATCTGAATGTTGTGGGAGCAAGAGCACATCGTCAAATGATAGTGCTGGCTCCTTACTGAAAAAGTTCATTTATCGGCCCTGCCCTCGGTAACGCTTACGGTAGCCCTTCGGCACTGTGCCGTTAGATGCCTTCGCCTTGTAACGAGTTCCACGACCACGACCGATTGAGGTCTTCTTGCACTGCTTCTTAGGCTTCCAAGCCGATGTGCTGTTTCTCTTACTCATCCGATACTCCTTCGCAAAAAGCTGATTTCATTTTTAAGGTAAGTATTCTCTTCTCTGAGAATGTATTTTTCCATTTCTCCGCTATCGATAGCTGCCCTGAGATCGGTGCAGCCGCCAATAAACTGATCGCCAAAATAAATTAGTGGCACTGTATTGACACCTGTCTCTTGCTTTAGACGCTCACGGAGAAGCTTATCATCAGTGACGTCTTCCGACATTACTCCCATCTGGAGCTCTTCTACAATGATGCGGCGTGCCTCAATACAGAATGGACAAGTAGGCTTGATGTACATTTTAAATCTTGGCTGAAAACTCATTCTTCACCTTCCATTCTTGCTTCAATACGTTCCTTCATCTCTGCTACAATGCTGTTGGCTCGGTCCCAGCAGTCTGGGCAGTAGAGGCGAACCTCTTCTGTGCTCTGGTGTACAACCACCGACCAAGACATAACCATATCGCGATCCTTCTTGTCGAAGGACTTGTCACAAGCTAGGCACTGATCTGGCAGCTTACCAAACAAAGCCATATGCGAATCAAGTTCGGAAGAACCCTTGTCCTTCTTCAATGCTCTGCGCTGCTTACGATTCATTGTCCTGTGCTCCCTAGAGCGCCATCGCCACGATCAGAGATAGCAATTGGGTACCAGTAAGGGTCGCTAACAGAAGTCTCCACAAAACGCACTGGCAAGACAGGAATTACAACGCCCTGTGCGATCTTGTCGCCGGGGTTGATGGTCTGACTCATCTTACTGAAGTTGTGGAGGTTTACGAACACCTCGCCATCATAGCCTGCGTCGACAACGCAAGCGCCCACAAAGAGGGAGCGCTTGGCTGCATTGCCAGAACGGTTCATAATCTGCATCATAAAACCGTGCGGGATTCCAAACTTAAGACCAGTTGCGAGAATAGCGGACTCGCCGGAGCGAAGAACAGCTGGTGCCCCGTCCTTTGGGTTGAACTTAAGATCCAGACCCGCATCAGATGGATTAGCGCGGGTTGGCTTGTGTTGGCAGTGTGGTAGCGCTACATACTCAAGCATCATCGGAGCCCCCTCGCACACTTGTGAGTGCTGCGTAGGCTTCAACGAGTTCATCGATACTCTCATTCTTTTTGAGCATACGGTAAGCGCGAGTGATGTGAGAAATATCTTCCTTGGTCAACCAGCCGTTGCTGGTGAAATCGGAGCGAAGCTCGCGCTTGGCCTCCTTGTAAGGTTCCATCTCATCCTCAATGGACTTCAGGATTCGAATGTACTCAATCATCTTTGCGCGTGTTTCATCATTGTGGGACATAAGTCACTCCTTTTCTTTCTAAAGTTATTATACCAAATTAATTTCTTTCAGTCAACTATTATCCGAACAACATTCCGCGCATTGCATATGCGGCTTTCTCTTTGTGCTTAGCTTCAAGCATCACATCCACGTCAATGTCAAATGTTTCAACTGGCTCCCAGTAGGAGTCGGAGTGTGCTTGTGGTTTGATCTTCGGATCATTGTGTTCGATGGCACGAGACTGAGAGTAGTGGATTACTGGGCGGACATCGCCCCAAGTGGATGCTGCCATCTGCATAGCATCTTCCTGTGAGAGACCACCCGTGCAGAACTTGTGGTGGTGAACGTCGTGAACGATAGGGATACCGATACGTTCGTAGATCATCTCGTAGAGCTCTCTGGTAGAGTAAAGGCTAGCCTTGTCGTCATTCTCTACAGTGAGTCGCGACTTGACAGAATCAGAAAGGCGCTCGAAGTTTCTGCAGAAGTTGTCGCAGGCCATCTGCTTGTCACCATAGGTAGCGCCGACGTGAATGTTGATCTTTGCAAATGGCGAGCGGGGAAGGCCCATCTGGTCAAACATCCAGCCGTGTGCCTCTAGATCTCGGACTGTGTTGTTGATGATACGCTCGTCAGCGCTGGTCAACTTGTTGAATGGGCCGGGGTGCGTGGTCAGGCGATGGCCGTGCTGCTTGGCATAGTTGCCGCAGATTTGAAGCCACTCGACGATTCGGTCGTGCATAGGCATCTCTTCCCAGTCGTACTGAGAATGCCAAGGAAAAAGATTCGAGGACAAGCGGAAGAACTTGAAATTGTTGGCCTCGTTCCACTGAAGGATCTTGTAGAGATCTTGAACGTTGTGGTATGCCAAATCAGAAGCGTAAGCTACGCCCTTCTTGTCAAAAGTACGACGCACCATAGCACGATTGGTCGTGACACGGTGCTTCTTTGGTCGCTCGTTGAGTTCGAGATTAATACACGCATAGCCGATGTTTTCTACAGAGAGCATTTTCTTTCCTCCTTACTTTCTTAGTATACCACAGGAGGAGAGTTTTAAATGTCAAGTAGATGTCAAGGTACTCTGGATCCGTTGTTCGGCACGATCATACCACTCTTTGTCTAGCTCGATACCGATAAACTTCCTGTTTGTGTTAAGCGCTGCCACACCAGTTGTACCATACCCCATCGCATTGTCAAGCACAACATCGCCTTCGTTGGTATACGTCTTGATCATATACTCCATAAGCGATAGCGGCTTCTGCGTTGGGTGCTGCGAGTCGCCCTCTGACTCAGCAGTCTTGAAGTATTGCACTGTTCTTGGGTAGCGAAGGCCGGTGTCGTTCTTGACGAGGACGCTGGTCTGTGCTCCGTACACATCTGTCTCGCGCAACGCTTGGCCCTTATTGTATGGAGTGCCCTGCCACATCTGTGGGTTGTATGTTGGGAGCTTGCGATAGAAAACACAAATGTCTTCGTGAGCCTTAAGTGGCATACGCTTAGAGTTTAGGTAACCGGTAGCCTTAGACTTCTCCCACACCCAATTGTATCGAAAGTTCTTAATGTTAGAGCTTACGAGGACGCTTGTGAAAGGCTGGGCGGCTGTGAATACCATAGCGCCATTATGTTTTACAATGCGGTTGTAGTGTGGCCAGAGCTTGTCTAGAGGGATAACCTGATCCCAACGGCATCGTGTGGTGCCATATGGGAGGTCAACGAGAAGCATATCTACTGAATCTGTCTCGATGCTTTCCATAATCTCTAGGCAATCGCCCAAATGCAAGCTGTATCCCTTATCCATTTCAGTCCTCTCCAAACTCTGATAGCAAATACTCTCTCGTGTCTCGCGCTTCGGCACCAAAGCTCGCCCACTTGGTGATCTCATCAAGGATTTCGCTGTGGTCTGCAATGGCAACTGCATTGTTGAGATAAAGCTCAATGGTTGCTTGTGCCTTTGCTTCTTTTGCTTCTAGCTCCATAATTACTGCTTTCAATGTGTTCTTCATTTCTTCTTCCTATTGTCAATAATCATTCCAACTGCGAGCCCAATGCGGTTTTCAAGATACCATTCTCCGGGCAAGCCTTCTGCAATCTTTACATACTCAAGATTCTTCTCGGCATAATCAAAAACGGTTTTCTTTGTCTTGGACCTTTTTAGTTTCTTGCCCTTGATGTAATGGCCGTTCCATTCCCAAAGTTCCCACATTATTTGTCTTCCTTGCAAGTACATTCTTGATCTGGGTAGCCCGCATCGCAATGAGCGCAGGTATACCATTTTGTAGTGTCTTCGTTCACTTTTTGAATGTTTCTCCATTCAATTTCCAGCCTTGTTGGTGCAGTCATTTGTTGAGCCGCGACCATCTCATCAGCAGTTGGAACTCTATGGACCCTTGCCGCTCTTCCCCTTCCTACTTCCTTGTGAGGACGGTCGTGAAGAATATCCAGTTCTTGATGGGTTCCAAGATCAACAGCCGCTTTGAGACAAGCAACCCTTGAAGGCAAACCTCCCCAATCTTCTCCTTCGATAATATCGTCAGAGCAGCCAATCGCCTTGTAGGTTTGGCGAATAATAGACTTTAGAGCACCAAGTTGTTCTTTCAACTCCTCGATGGTTTTGCCTCTTCCGCGAAAAGTGTCTTTGTTGTTTTCTAGTCTAATATCCATTACTCTTCCCAACCTGCTGTAGTTGCTGCTACGTCTTTATCGCCTTTCATAGACTCTTCGTAATCTTCAATGCCGTCGTTGTAACCTTTCTCGAAGGCAACAATATCAAGTGCTTCTGATGCTGGTCTGCGAACATCAGCAATCCACTTGGTGA
>Ga0098056_1000621_pt1 | contig 14764 bp, 24 predicted proteins | sample 17BtaG_FD_92583 | JGI IMG/M metagenome (GOLD analysis project Ga0098056, IMG submission 92583) | Marine viral communities from the Subarctic Pacific Ocean - 17B_ETSP_OMZ_AT15314_CsCl metaG | ecosystem: Environmental > Aquatic > Marine > Oceanic | place: Subarctic Pacific Ocean | collected...
ACTCGCCTATATGTGCATATTCTGTGAATTCACAGCATAAAGCAATAACATCTAGCTCCATAGGTTCATCCATTCCTTCTTCAAAGTCTTTAAGCGTATTAAATAAGACTCCAAGTCCTTCATAGGTGAAGTTATCAGGTCTTAATCGTTGAAAGGCATCTCTAAATCTGTGCTCGTTTACTGTTTCTACCATGTTTTTCTCCTTTTATTGCGATGGGACTTGTTTTGGGTTGTCTGCATCGTATAAATCATCTAGCTTTTCGTCTCTTCTGAGTCTTAAATGCTCTACTTGTATACATTCTGCGCCCCACATACTAGCTAATTGACCTCCGATCTTCTTTAATAAGTTTTTGTCTGTGTGTTTTGATCTAAATTCACATGAAAACACATCTCCATGCTCAATACAATGAGCTATATACGATAATTGATTGTCCATATTATTCTCCTATTTTTTGTTAGTTATACAAATACCGAATAGATTGCTATACCAAACAATACTATTGAAAGGCCGGCACATGCGTTCAGAAAGTAATTCTGAAACTTCATATTCATTAAATGGTTACCTGTCATATTATTCTCCTATCCTTTGTTGGTTATATTCTAAGATTTCTAACGGTACGTTATCTCCCTCTCCATTGGTAGCCGCAAAGAAATCAGCTTCTGATCGCCATATAGTTACCAGATCATCTCCAACAACGATAAACTTATCTAATTCCCAAATTAGAGCGTATTTGCAGTTACCGCCGCCGTTGAATAATTCTACTTTTTGTACATTCATTTTGTTAAGTGCTCCTTTAGTTTAAATAGCAAAGATGATTTGTTTTATTCCTTCATCAATATAGAGTTGATGTTCTTCACCTTCGTCTAGCATTTTTAATTCTACTAACCTTTCTATTGTTTCATCTCGTTCTCCTACATAGTTAGCATCTTCCAGTTCTACCTCAAGTGTTGTCCAACCTTCATAGTTAGGCATTGCAGCCATAAAGTTGTCCTTAGCAAGGTTCTCGTAAGCATCATCTAGGCTTTCTTGTGGCCAGCCTAGTAATCCTCGGTAAGCTGTCTTATATATTGATAGACTCATCTTTATTCTCCTTAAAGTAAGTATTAAATTCTTCTATTGACCTCTCTTTCGAGGTGTAATAGAACTTTCTTTGCTTTAGCTGGCTGTCAATGATCTCATAAATCAAGTAACCCCCATCTCTCATGGTTTCAACGACCATAAGTAAGCTCTGCAACTAAATGAGCATCTACCCCAACTGGCTGATACATATCAATTTCATAGTTTGTATCAATCGGCTTTGGTACAATAAAAACCCACCTAGGCGTTCTTTCATGGTTAGTTGCTTTCTTATGTTTTGTGATTGCTTTTTGCATATCTTCATCTATAGACCAAGTAGTTACAGATGATACAAAGTAATGTACCTTTTTATCGATAACTAATTGTTCTTCTTTGTTCAACCAATGTTTTGTTCTTTGATTCATACAATCTCCTCCGCCGTATATATTGTTATTTCTGAGATGTCATCCTCGTCCAGAAGTAGTTCTTCTGCTTTAGCGCAAGCATCTTCTTCGTTCTTAGCCTCTACTTCGATCACACAACCTTCGTCACCGTATATAGTTATATCTCCAGCTATTCCAAAGTCGTGGTCTATTTCATAAGAGAAGTCTAGCTTTACCTCATATTCTTTTAAAGCGTCTCCTTTGATATTATCTCTAAGTTGATGAAGCTTATTGCAACCAAAAGATTCCTCAGATTGATCAGGTTCTATATCCATCGTTCCTGGCAGCTCATCTAATAAGCGTCTTTCAGTAGTAGTTAATGTGACCGCCCATTGCCATGTTGGATATTCTGTAGAGTCTCTAGAATCTCTGTAAGCTACTAGCATCTGACTACTTTCCATTTGTAGATAAAAGTAGTGCATCTCTTTTTTTGCTTCTGTTGAAGTTTTCTTTTCAGTCATTGTCATCTCCTTTATTTCTTTCATTTTGTTGTTATACTCTGTCAATACATCTATTACTACTAATTGATTAAACCCTCCGATATGCCATCTGTAAATCCCTTCAAGACAATCAGCGTCTTTCCAGTCATAGATAGACGCGACCTCATGATTTAAGAACCTAATCTTCCATTCTCTTGTAACTTTATCTTCAAGGCCTCCCTTTTTAGGCTCTCCAAAGGTTTGTACTAGTTCATCATAAGTAGCTAAGATTTCACCTTTAAATGAAGTTCCTGTTGTATCTACTTGTTCACCTGTGTCTTTAATTATTGAATATTCCATGTTTTCTCCTTAGTGTTTTGCGTATGGGTCTAAACCGAAGTGTTCCCATACAGTTAAAAGTATTTCCTTAGGTAGCAAGGCTATTTCATAAGCCCCACTTCCTTTGTAGTACTCGTTTGTAAAGCTTAGTACAATCTTTTCTAACTCATTGTATTTATCACTTATTGTTGCCATACCCGATGCTTCCATAGTATTCCACATATAGGTAAGTTCATTTGCTAGCTTAGCACTTTCATGATTCTCATAGATCCACGGTTTAAGTACATCATTAAGATTCAGCGCTTCTTCTATCTCATTTAACCCTTCCTGGTTATATGTTTTTACATAATTCATGCTTTCTCCTTTATTGTTATTTTGTATTCAATATCTAACGGCTCGTCTTTTAAGATAATAGTGTTTTGATTTTCAATATAACCATCTTGAAAGCCTTTGACAAAAGACTCGTCTTGCTTCTTGTTATTCATAATCAAATCATAAATATTATTCATTACCTCTTGCTTGTTCATACTTTCTCCTTATATTGTTTTTAACATTAACTTGTACAGCGGATCTGACATTGGCTGTAAAGCTATTCTTTCTTCAGACATGGATCCCCATTTATCTACTTTTAGCCTAACCCTCTTCTTTGGTTTTACTTTCTTCTTAGGTTTATGTATTGGCTCCTTGAATATCTTTTTTGGATCTGAGTATTCATTCAATTCTTTCTTTGAGCCTTTATAGATTAGGTTTGGATCGGTTGATTTCTTTAGACGGTAGCGCACCATATCTTTAGTAAGACCTAAATCCATTAATGATTTGGATGTAACTACGTCTCCATTGTCTAACGTATATTCTTTTAGTTTTTTCATTTGATGGAGAGTATCCTTTTTCTTTTGTCTAATCCAACTGAATCTTTTGCTATACCAGCTGTTTTAAGACGATTAACGAATCGCTTAATGGTTGATAAGCTTGTGCTAGCAAAGTATGGGTGTTGGACGATATCAGCGATCGTAGCTCTAGTATGGAACCCAATATAAGCAGCAACATCTGTAATATCAATAGACAAAGCAAATTTAAGCCTTTCATCTTGCTTGATTAACTTTTTCCACGTCTTTTGTTTTAATACCCAGATTGCAGCGTATTCACTCCCCGTCTCACGGTGGCCTTTGTTTGGCATGTTATTTCTCCTTGTTTTTAATAAAGTTATCCCAAATCCAGCATCTAAACTGGTTTGGCTTGTAGTTAAAAGACAGGTTGTCCTTTAATTCCTCTTGAAAGTCCCACATTAATAATTGCATATCAGCAGGATTCTTGTTTAACCAAGAGTTTACTTTCTCTTGGATCTTACCTTTCTTTTCAGCTTCATGTTTTCCCATCTTAATTCTCCTTGTTATTAAAAACATCACCTTTCTTTGTACCAGTATTCTCAGCAGGTGGGTAGCTTGAGTTTAAGTATACTGCTCTTCTGTTTAGCTTACTGTCCCATTTAGAGGTTACTACTATCTTAGGTGTGATCTTATCTTTCTCTTGATAGTATTCTCTAATCTTTGCACAAGCCATACCAAAGCAAGCAACTACATATTCACTTGTGTAAGTGATGTTGCTTTTCTTATTGACTTGAGCATGATCTAGCCATAAGTACAGCATTTCTTTCTTTCCATTACCGTTCATATTTTCTGGGTAATGCTTCATACGGGTGATCGTAAATTCAGTTGGGTTTATATTTAACATTTGTTTCTCCTTAATAGCTAATAGTTATTGTTTCGTATGGGTTCATAGCACAGTCGATCGCTATTCTTGCTAAGAACATTAATCCTCCGTGAGCTGTACCCCATCCGTTTGCTGCATCAAATCCTTCGATATGATCGTGATAATGAGCTCTTCTCAAAGCTTCTTTTAGAATAGGTACCGTTTGGTAGCCTGACATTCCATTGATTACGTGGAGTCCTTTATCGAACTCTTTGCTCTCGTCTAAAATGATTTCGTTAAAAAGACCAGACATGTTGCTGGTATAGTTGTGGGATTCATTCCCGATATAGACATCGTATGACATATTTACCTCCTAAAGTAGGGTTTATTATATACTATATATTGACCAATATACAGTTTGTTTCGGTTTTATTATTAGTTATTCTTCATAGTTCTCCTTTCTTTTGTAAACAACAATCACATTCACAGTTTAACCCTAACCAATCATCTTGATAGTCTTGTTGAGGACCTTCATGTAAATGCTTTATCCTTACCAGGTTTTTATGTGCTTCTTCTGCTGTTAGATGCCCTAGTACATCTTTGTTTGTGATATCTGACTCGTAGTATAGTTCACCAGCACTATCTAAGATAGCTAGCTCCCATAGGCCTGCGTCTCCTCCGTAGCTGCCTGTATGACTGACTAGGCTTGCCCCATAACCATTATCAAACTTATAGATTAATTGCATACCACCTAAAACTTTTTTTGTTGCTATTAGATTATTTAACATTTTTATTTCTCCTTATTATGTACAGTTTATTCAATCCAACATTCAGACGCTTTAACAACACGTGTCTCTGTGTCCCATGGAGCTTCACCTTCTACTTCTAAAGTTAATGTGTTTCCATTAATTTTAGTAATTTCAGCAGCAGTTTCGTAATCGTCTTTAACCCAAACTACGTCTCCTACCTCCACTACTCGCCCTTCGACCCTTGCCTCGTCTAAGCGTTCCTTCTTCCAGATTGCATTTACAGCTTCATCCATAGTATTAAATTCACCTATTTCCATGAAGTCTGAATCCCATCCGTCGTAACAGCTAAAGTATTCTACAAAGCCTACCTTCACTTTGTTAGTCTCTGAGTTTAAATAGAACCTATAACCATTAGCTGGCATACGTTCTGTCCAATCATCTGGATTGTTTGGATCCTCATCTATTGCATTACAAAATGTCTTTCCCGCTGCAAACTTATTTTCTAAGTGCTTTTTCTTTTGTGTTGTGTTCATGCTGTGTACATTTTGTTGTGTTCTTTTAGCCAGACTGCTTCTACTGCTTCTTCTTTACTTTCATATGTTCCACATTCATATAAAGTACTATCCCATCCATCGTAACAGTTAAAGTATTCTTCAAAGACTACATCTACTTTGTTGGTCTCATGGTTTAAATAGAACCTATAACCATTTGAAGGCATACGTTCTTCCCATTTAGTAGGATCGTTTGGATCTTCGACTATTTTGTAGAATACTTGTCCTAATCCCATTTTGTTTTCTAAGAATTCTTTCTTTTCTTTGTATGTTGGTTGTTCCATCGTTATTACTCCTTGGTTGTTTGACTTTATTGTCAAGATTAAGCTCAATTGCTTATTAATATGAACTGTATTTAAGTACACATTAATAAATTATTGAGATCGTCTACAGAGCATACGCACCTAGGCAGAATCCTAAGAGCTCCTTATAGAGAAAAAAAATCTTTTTCTTTTGAGTGTCGATTACGTTGCGGTAATTACACAAGAATAATCTATGACGGTTGGGATGGGCTCCAACTCGAGACGATCCGCAGGCCCGACTAAGCAAGAGCTAAAAGTACAGATATTTCAAGTAACTGGATGAACTTCACTAAGTGACCCATGAATACTCGGACAGACTATTTAATAACAAGACAGGGAAGTTACGACCCGAGAGGATTGTAATGGCTCGTTCAGTTACTTGAAGTATTTGATAGACTTTTAACCTATTTAAAGTGGAGAATATGTCTTGTCAAATGTCTGACATATGCTCAGTTAACACCTCTACTCTTTAAATCATTCAGGTTACTATCATAGCTGACAGTCCCTATACGACTCTATACGCGCGTGCCCCTGGCAAACCCATCAGTTTTTCATTAAAGTCTCCAGAACAAGAGATATGGCGTGCTGTGTGCTGTTACCAGCGTGTTGTTACCCCCGTGTTGTCGGCACAGTGCTGTCTACACGCTGCTGTGACCCCATTGCCGTCACTCCAGTGCTGCTAGCAAAGTGCTCTTCGCTCTCTGCCGCACACCCTGTGTCGTGTGCTAAGTGTCGCTTGCTACTCCTGTTCTTCAACATCATGCGCTATCCCCCATAAAGACATCTACCTAAGCAGAACGGCGCATTGTAGCATCGCAGTATGCTGATGGCATCCAATCACAGTACTCAATCGTACGTCTTCTTGGTACCACCTTCTTACTGAACTCTTGTCTTCTAAAGCGTTCAGCGCTATACTTATAGCAAACCTTATGTCCATGGTAGGCGCAGTATTCGAGATATAACCTTTCGTATTCTGCGAGGTTCGTGCTAAGTAATAGCTGTGGGTAATCATCATCAAATCCAGAAGGTGCACCATAACACCGAACTAGATACTGATGATAAGCCTTAACTACGTCAAGGTCTTGTGTTCCTAGTCTTATACTAGGCCTTTCTCTTACCATTTTTACTCCTTGGTAAGTTATCCACACTTTTATATTGGCAGTGGACATCTCCATCTTTTCTAAATACATTCGTTAGAGTGCACTTAGGAAAGATCCAGCCCCGAAGAGCTGGAATCTTAACCTAACCTATGCGAACGGGTTAGTTGCTGGAACTATAGTAGCTTCCATTTCTACTTCTTGATAATCTGCAGTTTCACCTTCTGCTGGAAGATTAGTGGCAATGTACTGATTGTACATGAAATCCATTAATGCTTTATGAGCAGGACGAGCGAAACGTTCAGCATGAAGAGTACCATTCAAGTACACTTGAAAAGACTCCTCAGCTTGATTACCATTTGCTTTCTGTTCTAAGATCAGCATAGAACATTTCTCACCTTTAGGTGTTACTTCGGTGATTTGATAAGCATTCTTATACGTACGACCTGGCTTGTACCAAGTAACTGATTCGTATACATTGATATCCTTGTCTTCAGTTGAAGTTGAAAAGATATTGCTGATTGCGCCGAATGTCGGCATTTGGTATGATGTAGTCATCATGATTCTCCTTTTAAGAGTTAATGATACTTTGCACTCGTGTGCCAGGCGTATCGTGAGTGGCCTGTTATTACTACGCGCTGTGACAGACGTGTTGTCGAAAACGTGTAGTGAATTCTGTGCTGTTAGCATAGTGCAGTATTGTTATTGTTGCTAGCATCGTGTTCTTCGCTAAGTGCAGTACTGTTAGTGTTGTCTGCTTGGTGTCGCTTGTGGGTGTTACTTGTCATATTATCCTCCTGACAAGATGTGCTATTCAATGGTATAGCACTAACCAGTTATCCAGCTACGAACAACTCTGGATTCATGTTGATGTATCCTATAACGAGTAGACATACTAATGCTAGTATCCCTATCACAGTTATAAGACCTCTATCTTCAGAAGGTAGTAGCAACCAACCTCTGAACAATAGATATACTCCATATGCTGAGACTACTAATAGTAACCCCAGTAACACTGTAATGATATCAAACATTACGTTCCTCCTTGATCTCAACGATCTCAATGGTATCATAGTTAAATGAAGTACTAATGCGCTTGATGATACGTTCAGCATTAGACTCAGCCTCAACCATACTGTCGGCAGTAATGCCAACTAGATTGAAGTTACTTGTATCGGTTATACTGTCGATCAGTTTGTACGTTACATGATAGAACATATTGTTCTCCTTTTGTTACGACAGAGAAAGGCCTGTCGTGTGCCGTGTGTAATCCCTCTCGTGTAGACTAGGGGGTGCTAAATATATGCGGGTGTACAACATATATATATTACTCATAGGTACTGACCTTATACTTTTTGTGAACTCATAGGCACTGACCTCTAAGAAATTACTCATAGGTATTAACTTCAAGCTTTTTATGAACGCACAGGCATCCGAGGGGTACGAGGCATAGGTGGACAAAAATAAGATTACATAATTAAAATTTCAGGAGAAAAAGATGAGAAATGCGAGACAGAAGGAAGTTGATAAAGAGTTTACTGAGGCTGGTAAAGGGCATAGATTTAAGCCTGGGGTGTCAGGTAACCCGGCAGGAAGACCTAAAGGTATAAAAAATAAAATTACTTTAACTAAGGAAGCTTTTGAGGAAGTGGCTGGTTTGAGTCCAGGTGAGATGTTAGCAACTATTGCTCAACGTCATTTTGCTCAAGGTACAGCTGCAGGTGATCAGATTGCTATTAAAGCGATCATGGAAGCTAATAAGTATATTGAACCTACTAAAGATGCAATAGCAGATCAAGAGAATGTTGCTGATATGTCTAAAGAAGAAATTAAAGATAGGTTGAAGAATTTAAAGCTTGTGAATGATGAGTAAAAATAAAGAAGCCGCTGAGCTGATAGTTGAACTTGAGAAGCGGAATACTTGGGAAAGATGGAAAGATGATCCTATTGCTTTTATTGAAGAAGCACTAATGATCTATCCTAAAGATGCAGATAAAGGATTGATTCATCTAAAGATTAATAAAGCCCAGGTTGTAGTTGTAAAAGAATATGTAAGACAGATGAAAGAGATTGGTTATGTAAGAATGATTATCTCTAAGTATCGTCAAGCAGGATTCTCTACAATTAGTTCTGCTCTAATCTTTCATAGGACTTTGTTCTATAAGAATACTAGAGCTGTAATTATTAGTTTAGATAAGCCAACGACTGAATCGATCTTCCAGATGAGTAAAACCTTTTGGGAGAACCTACCTAAGAACTTAAAACCTAAGTTAGGGATATCGAACAAGAGAGAGATGGTATTTGAAGAGAACGATTCTAAATTTAGATTGTTTACTGCAGGTGCTGATAATCCAGGACGTGGTACAACTAATACTGCATTGCTATGTGATGAGACTGCTTTCTTCCAGAATGCTGAGAAGGTAATGGCAGGTCTATTCCAGTCTGTAGCACTAACTAAAGGTAGTATTATTATTATTAATAGTACGTCCAACGGCGCACAAGGTGTCTATTACGACCTATGGAATAAAGCAGAAAAAGAGGAAGGTAACTTTACCCCTTTGTTTGTTCCATGGTATCTACAAGATGAGTACACACTTAAGTGCCCAGATGGAATCGAGTGGACTCCAGAAGAAAGTAGATTAAAGGAAAGATGGGAATTATCGGACGGCCAGTTGTATTGGCGTCGGATTAAGATTGCTGAAACTTCTACTAATCTATTTAAGCAGGAGTATCCGTTCACAGCTGAAGAGTCTTTCTTACAGTCAGGTAGTTCAGTCTTTAATAAGGAATCATTAGATAAATATGTTACACAACCACCGGATTCTTTAAGAGAATTCAATGATGTGTATAGTTCTTTTGATGAATCTACTGAAGGAACTTTGTCTGTTTGGATGGCTCCACAGCGAGATAACAAATACTTGATTGGCGCTGACGTTGCATTAGGTGTACGAGGGGATTATTCAGTTGCTTGTGTTATGACTAGCAATAGAGAGATTGTTGCTATTTATCGTAGTAACAGAACCGACCCTGTTCGATATGGCAGAATATTGTTCTACCTAGGAAGATGGTATAACAATGCTTTGGTATGTCCAGAGGCTAACTCTATTGGTATTGCTACTGTTCAACAGTTACATGGTATGAACTATCCGAATATCTATCAGCAAAAGAAAACTGCTAATACGTATTCAGAAGGGATTAACCATCTAGGATTTAAAACGACAGCTGCAACTCGTTCTCCAATCATATCTAATCTTAGACGAATGATTGAAGATGAGGATATAGCTATCCCTTCCACATTAGCGATTGAGGAATTACGCAACTTTATTGTTACCCCTCAAGGAAAGCCAGAAGCTTCACTAGGACATCATGATGACTTAGTTATGGCAATGGCGATAACGTGTGAAGCCTACAGAACCCATGGCCATTCCCTCACTAACCAAACATTTAGTTGGGGTGAATTAAATACCAATTATCAAACAAATGATACAAAATGGCTGTAAGTTCCATTAATACGAACTTATTTTGTACTTAAATTGCGAGTAATTAAGCATATATAAAAACCGAGAGCGAGCGAATGAGCAAATATAAAATAGAAAAAATTACTGACGACATGTTGTTAGAGTCGATTGATAGAAATATGCGAAATGCTACTGGAGGGTATACAGGATCATCTGATGCTTCCAAGCGACGTGAGAATTCAATTTACGAAATGAGTTTAGAACCTAAGGGCGATTTAGTACCTCAAGGCGTCTCTAAAATTGTTTCATCAGATTCAGCAGAGATAGCTGAAGGTTATACCGCACTGTTAACTAAGTTACTACTTGATAACAATAAGTTAGCATTATTTGTCCCTTATAGCAACGAAGTGGCTTCTATCAAAGCCTCCCAGGTTGCTTCGGACGTAGTAAATTACTGTTTGTTTAACTCTAATTCAGAAGGCTGGACAAAACTGTCTACCTGGATTAAGTCAGCAGTTGTATTCGGTAACAGTGCCATAACCTGGGGGTGGGAAGAAAGCTTTGATTATGAGGTTGAGGAATATGACTCAATTCAAGAAGTGGTATTAGATCAAATCTTAGCAGACAGAAATGTTGAGATTGTAGGAGACCTTAATATCAAAGAGCTTTCAGCCGAAGTTGTTACTTATGAAGATGTACGCTTAAGACGTAAGATTGATAAGTCAGGTGTTAAAGTTAGAAATATTCCACCTGAATCGTTTATGATTGATAAAGCAGCAGAATCTATAAGTGAAGCTCGTTTTGTAGGATTAGTCTCTGATATGACGCGATCTGAAATACGGGTTATGTGGCCGGACTTTACTGGCGATCTGGCTGAGATGGGAGAAGAGTCTTCTTTCAGAGATTCAGAATGGTCGTTAGAGTCTTATGCTCGTAAACAATCAGCAGGTTTAGATAATTGGATTGACTCAGATGACGAAGAAGATGAAGCTAATATATCTGTTAATGTTGTTGAATGCTGGATCCGCTCTGACCGTGATGGCGATGGTATTGCTGAATTAAAGCACGTTATTAAAGCAGGAAGCACAATCCTTGAAGAAGAAGATTGTTCTTACATCCCAATCGCGATGCTTAATCCAATTGAGATTCCTCATGAATTCTATGGTTTGTCATTGTTAGATATGGCTCGTCCACAGACACAAGCTACTACAGCTATCATGCGTGGTTTCGTTGAAAATGTGTACTTCGGTAACTATGGAAGAACATTAGCAGATCCAAACATAGTTGACTTTGCAGCTTTGCAAAATCCATTACCTAAGCAGATTATTGCTACTAATGGTAATCCAGCTGCAGCAGTCCAACAGATCACCCCAGAACAACTTAGCCCAGGTACTGGTGCTATGCTTGAGTTCTTAGGTATACAGAAAGAACAGTCTACAGGTCTTAGTAAGACAGCCATGGGATTGAATGATACATTGTATGTTTCAGGCAACTCAGAACAGAAGATGGGTAATGCACAAAATGCCGCTCAAATTCGTGTTGAACACATTGCTAGACGATTTGTTGAGAGTGGCATTAAAGATTTATGTCGTGGTATCTTAAAAGAGATGAAGGCAAATCTGAAGAACCCTATGCGTTATAAGACAGATAAAGGTTATGCATCTTTAACACCAGAAGTGTTACAAACGATGCCTTCTAATATGGATTTAGATATACAAGCTAACTTAGGCGAAAATTCTAATGCCAATGTAGGAATGAAGTTAAATGAGATCGCTCAACTTCTTCCTGTTATGGCGGCAGACCCTGAGGCAGCTCCATATGTTAACCCATTAGCAGCCTTTAACTTAGCTACTGATATTCTCGCCAATATGGGATTAGACCCAACTAGGTTCTTAGTTGATCCTGCAAATGAGGAAGCTCAGCAGCAGATACAACAGAAGCAACAACAAGCTCAACAACAAGCTGAACAAGCTAAACAAGCTGAACTTGAAAAAGCGCAACTTGAAGCTCAAACCGCTGTTGCTAACATTAGCTTCATTAAAGCTGAGGTTGACAATAAGCAGATTGACAATAAACGTCAGTTATTAGAAGCTGAAGATGAATCAAACCGTAAATGGGCTGAGATCATTGTTAAAGCGCAAGGTACTGATGGAGCACAAGCACCACAACAAGTTGGTGTTAACTTCCAAGAGCTATACCAAGATACAGCAGCTGCTGAGAAGGAAGCTGAAGAAATTCAACAGCAAGGAGAGCAACTAGCTCAAGCTGCGATTGAAAACCCCGAGCAAGCTATGCAGATGGCACAGCAAGCAGGATTGGACCCGTCAGCTTTGATGGGTGGACAACAACAATAGATGAGAGATAGATGACACAAAAATACAATAGGCATCAGAACTTTAAAAAAGACTCTGATGGCAAACCAAAAAAGGTATCGGTTTATGACGATGCACAGAGAACCTTAACAAAAGGATATCAGTGCGATGAAATAAAAGATACTATGACTATGGTAACAGAGGATATTCTCAACCAGCTGTTCGTGCAATGGTTAGAAACTAAGCACTTTGAAACAGAATCAAGAGAATTCCTTTATAAGTTAGCAATAAGTCAAGGAGCAGTGATGAAGAATATCGAGCGCTCAATTACTGCTAAAAATAATAAAGCTCGAGAACTGAAGGATGAATGATGACAGATGTTGAACAGAAAGCGATAGACAAGTTAAATTCTAGCATTAAATCTACAATTGGAGTATTAGCATTAGGCCGAGGTATTGGTGCTCAAGCTGCTATTCTAAATGATTTAATAAATGCAAGAAATAACATAGTTGCTATGACTGCCCCTACAAAGGCAGCTACTGCACCTAGAAAACCAGCAGCTAAGAAGGCTGCAGTTACAAAAAAGAGAAGTTCTATTTAAGAACTATTTGATGATTGATTGAGAGGCCTTAAATAGGCCTTCTACTAAAAATAGGAGACTATATGTCAGAACAAAAAAGCGAAGCTACCCAAGTGGATGAGTCGCAAGTTCAAGACTTTGACTTTGACGCATTGGCGGATGATGTTTTAGGATTAGAAACTGAAGCAGCTACCCAAGAAAGCGAAGAAGCCACAGAAAAACTCGAAGGTGAGGATCCGCACACGGACGAGGACGCTGATGAAGTTGGTGAAGGAGAGGAAGATGAAGAAGAGGAAGAAGTTGAAGATGAGGATGAGTCTGAGGACGCTACCCAAGAAGATGATACAGATGAATCGGATGATGATGAGATTGATATGGACTTTACAGTTCCCGTTAAGATTGATGGTGAAGAAAGTGAAGTATCTATGGAAGAGCTTATCGCGAATTATCAGACTAAACAACACCAGTCAAAGAAAGGGGATGAACTTGCGAAACAGGCAAAAGAGTTAGACGCTTATAAAGCAGACGCTCAGGTATTTGCTCAAATAAATGCACAATTGCTGCAAGACCAAGATGATAAAGACAAGAAGATCTTATCAGCTCTTGAAAAGAGAGTTGACGACGCTTATAGTGAGGATGATTATGAAGCTTCTAAACTTGAAAGAAAGTTTAATAAAGCTACTAAAGAATATGCTCAACGTAAAAGCCGTAGAGATTCGATGCTGGAAAATATGGGAAGAAAGGTTGAAGAAGGAAGAGTTGAACAATTCAATAAACAAGTTGAAGAGTTTCATTCTGCCATCCCAGGCTTTATCCCAGATTGGTCAGAAGAAGTCGCACAAGCTAATAGAGAATTTGCTTTAAAAGAGCAGCTTCCTGAACAGCTTGTTGATTCTATGGTTGATCCAGCAGTTGTAGCATTTGTTGATAAATTCCGAAGACTAGCTGAGACAACTTCTAAAGGGGCCACAAAACGAAAAAAGGTTCCTATTAAAAGAGTCGCAACTAAAAAGCCTGTTTCTAAAACAACTAAAAAAGCAAACACAGTAGAACTGTCCAGACAAAGGGTCAGTAAAGGTAAAGGATCAGAGAAAGATAATAAAGTTCTCTTTGATAATGCTATTGATAATTTGTTTGGCTAGGCTGCTGTGTTTTAATATAAGGATAGCAAAATGGCTACAAAATTTGGTACTACTGCCATATCAGGCAGTTACTCGGCGCAAGGTTCTCAACGTGAGGATCTAGCAAACTACATCTCTAACATCTCTAGAGATATGACTCCATTCATGGCATCAATCGGTAAAGGTAAAGCTTCAGCGATTACTCACGAATGGTCAACTGATACTTTAGCTGCAGCAACATTGCAAGCTGCGGTTGAAGGCTCAAGCTTCGCAGAATCTGATGGTCCTGTTGTACAGAAGATTGATAACAAAGCACAGATCTTTACTAAAGGTATCCGTGTTTCAGGCTCTCTTGAAGCTGTAGACAAAGCAGGCCGTAAGTCTGAATTCAAATACCAGACTGAGAAGCGTGGTAAAGAAATCATGCGTGATATTGAGAAGACTTTAGTTTCTGCTCAAGTTAAAGGCACACAAGGCTCTTCAGCATCAGGTGGCATCCAAGCTTACGCTCGTAAGATGGGTGGTTACATGTCTTATGCTGGTGTAGCAGAATCTGTTGCAAGTGTAACTTCTGGCTCATTAACAGTAACGCAAGCTGCTGGTGATGGTTCTGATGTTGCAACTTCATCTGGTACTGGTAAAGCAGC
>Ga0098056_1000623_pt1 | contig 14728 bp, 10 predicted proteins | sample 17BtaG_FD_92583 | JGI IMG/M metagenome (GOLD analysis project Ga0098056, IMG submission 92583) | Marine viral communities from the Subarctic Pacific Ocean - 17B_ETSP_OMZ_AT15314_CsCl metaG | ecosystem: Environmental > Aquatic > Marine > Oceanic | place: Subarctic Pacific Ocean | collected...
TACCTGCGCCTATAATTCTGAATCTTGATTCTGGCTTTCCTGCTTGTTTGCCTTCTTTATAACTTTAAGTGCCTTACGTTTTGCCTGTATTTCGTTGCGTCTTTCTGTCGCTAGTTTTCTAATATCACTAAGAATAGACCGTGCCTTTCGGCCGGTTTCATCGAAGCCTTTTGCTTCAAATCTTTCTTGCGTGTTATAGTAGTCCATCATTGCTTGAACAAGCAACTCATGGGTAGTCTTAGGCATTCACAATCTCCGTATCATTACTATAAGAAGTGAACCCGTTATCCTTAATTACCTTCAATATGTTATTCACACGTGAAGATAGTTCATCTTTGTGCGAAATCAAATAAATGTTTTTATTGCGTTCTCTACTCATCTTTTTAAGTACACTTAATGCACTTTCAACACCAGCGGCATCAAGTCCATTATCAACAAGTTCGTCAATAAACAGTAGATTAATACTCTGATATAAACTTTCCCAAACATCTCTAAATGCCCAACTCATAGATAATATGAGTCTATTTCGTTCTCCTCTACTGAGGTTATCAAAGTCTAAGTCACGCCCAAGTTCTGTAATTTCAACTGTTAAATCGTTCTGAAATACAACTTGATGTGGTAATCCTGTCTTATCTAAATATAATTGTAAACGTTTGTTTAGGAACGCTAGGTTCTGATCAATAATACGTTTACGAATAAATGAATCTTTACTTGTAAGTAGTTTGTACAAGAAGTCCATGTGTTCTTTCATTTCTGTAAGGGCATTTATATTATCCCAATTCACTTCTTGTAGTGCTTGATCTCGTAGTTCATCCATTTGTTCTGTGTATGGATTTACTTCTGCATCTTTTTCTACTTTACGTTCTTCTAAACTTGCTAGGTTGTTTTTATGATTGTATGCTTCTTCGCTACTATCATAAAATGTTTTAGGACATCCTTTTAAATCTCCTATAGCATCTAATTTTTCTTGTACTTCGTTTAATTGTAATGTAATACCGTCGATGTATGTTTGACTTTCAGTTACATCATTTTGCTTTTCAGCAAGAATTTTTTCATGTGCTTGGTCGTGCAGTTCTTGACCGCATGTAAAACATTTTTTATTAGCAATGTCTTTTAGTTCTGTTTCATATTTAGAATGTGTGCGATCAGCACGTAACATACTACTTTCTAAACTTGCTTTTTCTTTGTTAAGATTTGCTTGTTCTGTGTCTTGTACCAACCATTCTTTCTTATCTTTGTGTGACTGAATCTCTGCTTCAATATCAACAGTAATTAATTGACTAATTGCTTTTGTTGTTCTAGCAATTTCTTCTGCTTGGTTTGCGTCCCATGCTTTAGATTTAATTTCTAAATTATCAATTGATTCTTGAACTTTTTGATTTGCTGTTTCAATACCTTTAATTGTTGCATCTTCCTCAGCAATAGCATCACGTATTCTTTTTTGTTCTTCTTTAAGACGTTCTGCTTTTTCAGATAAGATAGTGATGCCTAACAACTGCTCAATAATTTCTCTTTGATCATTGGCTTTGAGTGAAAGGAAAGGCTCTGTATATGTGTTAAGCGCCACTAAATGTTTGAACATTGTATGACTCATGTTCAATAACTTTGCAATATCTTCTTGTGTTTTACGACTATCACCTTGCGATTCATCAATATCATCTGCGGTAACATCGACATTCTCTTTGTAAAATTTAAGAATGTTAGGCTTACGCCCTCTTTCAATTCTATAGTTTTGTCCGTTAGTTTCAAACTCAACAGTAACTAACATGCCTTTGCCGTTAGTTTTGTTGATTAAATTTTCTCTACGTATTTTTGTAAGTGCTTCTCCATATAATGCATAACTTAAAGCATTAATGATAGTTGTTTTACCTGTACCATTTCTAGAACCAGCATCGTCGCCTCCTAGATCTAAGTTTTCACCTAGTACTAGAGTAAGTAAATTTTTATCAAAGTCAACTGCTTGAGTTTGATTACCCACACTCATAAAGTTTTTTACTGTTAAAGTCTTAATTTTAAACATTACAATCCTCTATAGATATCTAACAACAAGTTTGGTTTGTATGTTTCTGTATCTAACTTTGTTATTTGATCGGTTACAATTTGGTCTACTGATTCGAAATCAATCTCACCAGGTTCCATTTTATTCATTTCGTCGTCTACGTTAGCATCAGGCAACAAACTTATTTCTCTTACATCATATTGTGCAGAAAAATTTTCTTTAATAAAGTTTGCTTCTTCGTAACTGATATCGATATCAAGTGTTACACGTAGATATAAATTTTTAGGAGCAAGTATTTCTTCTGTTTTGTCTAATAACCTGCTCAACGGAATAGTTCTATATTTAGGACAATCTTTCCAGTCGATGAACTCGGGCTCACCTCCCCATTCTAACGTCATCATACCACGTTCATCATCCCATGCATCGGCGTAATTGTGTGGAAAGGCATTACCGATGTAATAGATATTTTTACGTTGTTGACGTTTGTGGAAGTGGCCCGTGAACACCATTTCTTGATTAGCAAAGTCGTCTGCTTTGATTTCGCCTGTGTCGGGCATTTCAACCATTGCATTCATTTTAAAATTAGGAAGTTCAAAGTGTCCAAACATATATCGACACTTCATTTTTGAAACTTGTTTCCATTCTTCGCCTACTAACCAAGGAACCAAAGCAACATCATCAATTACTTGTGGTTCTGTAATCACAGTAACACCTGGTACGTGTTTACCAAATACTACACTGTGAATATCTCTTTTGTCTTTATAATATAAATCGTGATTGCCAGGAAAAAAGTAAAACTTATCAAATGCTTTACCTAATTTTTCTAGTGATCGCAAACTAGCGTCCATAGTGGTTAAATTTAACGCACTTCTGTTGTGATGCCAATCTCCTGTAAAGATTCCTACATCACAGCCGTTTGCTTTGGCTTGTTCAATATACCAATCTACAAACCTTTCGCAATCATCGTTGTGAATTTTGCTGTTTGATTTTAGACCAAAGTGAATGTCTGTAAACACCGCGGCCTTTTTAAATAATTGTGTCATGCCTTCCCTTATACTATTGTTATTACATTATACGTGAAACCTTATAGGTTTGTCAACCTTAATAGTCTGCTTTTGGACGTCTAATGCTTTTATAGAATTCTGCAAGTTTTTCTTTATCTTCTTTAAACACATTTTCATTTTGTCTAGTAAATGAAGGATTAAGATTATTTTCTTGTAGAATGTCATCTCTAATATTTTGATTTTTCTTTTCTATGTTTAACACTCTTGTAAAACTGTTTGTAACTGCGGCAGTATAATATGCAAAAGGATTTTCACTTTTACTTTCGTCAAACTGTAAACCTATTTGTGAAAGTTGTAATACAGCCTGAGCCCTCATTTCATCGTTATATGTATAGCCACGCCAGTTAGATCGAGTACCGTATCTGTCAGCAAGTTTTAAAAACATTCTTCCTAGTTCTTCAGTAACACGACCGTGTCCTTTACTAAAACTTCCGTTTTGCATACCACCTTCCCAGTGGCTTTTGCCTACACAAACTAGGTTATCATTCTCATCAAATTTCCAATGCTGGAATGGAGGAAAATTACAGCGTTCATGCTCGTCTGCAATAGTTTTAGTTTTACGTTTTCTACCTGGTGCTTTTGGAATATGATCAAATGTCATAATTCTAAATACCAACGATGTTTTTTCAATTTTACGCCAATCAGGTGTAACTTGTGCAAGTTTAGTCTTTTTGTCGCCTGACATTCTAGCCGCTTCATATGCCGCTTTTCCAATCCTATCAGCCTGATTTCTTTTTGCTTCTGCTATTGTAAGTCTATTAACTTTTTCTAAACTTGGTAAAATGATATCAAATCTGTGGTAATCGTCGTCAGTATACGAACTAAAACTGTTTTTGCTTATATGGATCTGTTTAAGTAGATCTCTATTGTTTAAATATTTTACTTTTCTCATAAGATTCTCCGTATGTAACTTCTATTATAAACTACGTAGTTAATAAATGCAATAAATATTATTACCAAAAGGAGCCAAAATAATATGAATGACAAATTAACTAAAGTGGGTGGCAAACTAGTTGACAACCTTATAGGTGCATCTGGCCTAAGCGGAAAACTAAAAAGATTACAATCGTTGCTCGGAGATGAAGGTCCTAAAGAAGGATCAGAACCACCAGTACAAACAATTTCATTCTCAGGTGATAAGTTTGGCGAAGATCCTAGAATCAAAATTAAAGTCCCCAAGAGTTATTTAGGTGGGCCAGCACAACATATAGCAAACACAAAAGATGGAGGAATAGTATTTCCTTATACTCCACAAATTGTTGTACAAACCAGAGCCAATTATAATAATTTAAATCCCACACATAGTAATTATACGTATTATGCTTACCAGAACTCGGCTCTGGACGCAATTTCAATTGTTGGAACATTTACAGCACAAAATCCAGATGATGCAAAATATATGCTAGGAGCAATACATGCATTGAGAGCAGTTACTAAAATGAACTTTGGTGGAGGAAAAGATGCAGGTGCACCACCGCCGGTTTGTAGATTGAGCGGATATGGTGAATATCAATTTAACAATTTGCCAATTGTTATCTCAAGTTTCTTTTATACTCTTAACGAAGATGTTGATTATATTTCAGTTGGCGTACAAGGTCAAGCAACTGCGGTACCGACTAGAGCAGAATTTACTATTGAATGTTTACCTGCATTTTCAAGAAGAGATCAAGCACAGTTTACTATTGAAAAGTTTATAAATGGTGATCTTACAACTGACAAAGGAATGTTATAATGCCAAGATATTCAAATTCAAGTTTATACGCTACAACTAGACAAAATAGTCTTGGTTTAGATATTCTTAACTATAGACAAATTCCAGCCAAACTAGGCGACAAATTATATGAACTTAAACCTCAATATAATTATCGTCCTGATTTATTAGCAAGTGATTTATTTGACGATCCTGATTTATGGTGGGTATTTAAATCAAGAAATCCTGAAGTTTTAGACGATCCTGTTTTTGATTTTGTTGCCGGAGTTAACATTTATATTCCAACAATAGATGTAATTAGAAGCACAATCGGAAATTAGTAATGGCGGATAATGTAAACGAAACAAGTAACATTGAACGAGTTGACAATAGAGATCCGTTTGAAAATTCAAGTAAAATTCCTGCATGGGAACTTGCTTATATGCAACAAACATACGAAATATACGATGGCCCGTATAGTGACGATGATGATAGAAAGTGGACAGATACTAAAAACTGGAAAGCAAACCCAAACTATATCGACGACGAAGAAGAATTTAAAAAATCATACTTTGGAGGAACTGATGATACAGAGTATCAGAGATCAACTAAAGTTCCTTCTACTGTTAATAACAACCCAGATACAGTTTCTGATAAAGGAACTGGACCATCGCTTAAAAAAGAAGCGGTAGATGAAAATAACAAAGTAAATGCCCCGGGAGGAACTGCTACACCAGGTAATGCAGAATGGAATAATTTTTATCCAGAGGTTCAAGGGAGACATAATGCACTACATGATTTAAACAGTTACAACTATATCATTACTCTTGTTTCAGTGTCAACTGATCAAATAAACGATCCAGAAACATACAAAGGAAAAATTATAAATCCTAACGGTGTTGAAAATAAAGATTTTTATATAGTTGCAAAAAGCGGCGGGTATTCACGTGAAAATGGTCAAACGTTTGCCGCAGGTTCCTACAAACGTGATCCAACACAAGGCGATAGTAGAGACAAAGATTTGTTTATAGAAAATCTAGATTTTGAAACTAGACCCGGTATTAATGACATGGGTAATAGTAACTTAACCACAGGAACGTTTGAAATTGTTGAGCCTCACAGTGTATCGCAATTTTATAGAGAACTTTTTAATTCCTCTAGATTCAGCGGACATCCTGACTACATTGATGCTCCGTTTTTATTAGTGATTTCGTTTATAGGTAGAGATGCAGAAAGTGACGAAGCAGTAACTCCGCCTTTTACAACTAGATACCTTCCAATCAAAATACAAAACAGTGAAATGGAAGTTACTGAAGCAGGTGCTAGATATTCTGTAAAATTTTTAGGATTTAATTCCCAAGCAACTACAGCAGTTTATAATACATTGTTTGATGATGTAACTCCACGTGTTAATAACGTAGAGTCTGTTGAAAGTATTACTTCTAGTGTATTTTTAAAACATTCTGTATTTGAAGCAAAAAGAATGTTACAACACAAACAAGATGTTGACAATGATCCAGAGCAAAAAGCGGCCGTAGAACAAAGACTTTTGGACACAGACTTAATGGATCAGGTTGATCGAGGAGCCGGCAGTAGTAATGTTCGGATAGACTATTGTATACCTAACGAATATTATGTTTGGTTTGCAGACGGATACGGTGGAAATTTCCCATCAAACGGAAAAACACTTCACAGTTTATCATCAGGCTGGAAAAGCAAAGTTAAGACTTGGACAGACAACAGTGCATTTGAAGGTCGCCCAACTGTTGGGTTGGCAGGAGGAAATAGAATAGGTGGCTCTGGGCTAAATGATTCAGTATTGCCTTCTGGAGCACTTAAAATTAAATCATACGAAGCAGAAAAACAAGAGCGAGAAGATAATCTAAAAGCCGCACAGACAGTGTTAAACACAGAAACAAAAGCACTTAATGCTGAACTTAAAGCATTAGACAGTGCAAGGCAAGCATTGTATAATATTGCTAAAACTAAAATTAAAGATGTTGATGCTGATAAGTTACAAGATCCTACACTATCTTTAGATGAAACGCCAGACGAAGTAAAGAAAAAAGTTGACGAAAGTAAAAATTATGCAATTAGTATAGCAGATAAATTAGCAAACTTACCCACTGGAAAATCAAGCGGACCTGTTGGCCCTCCTACTCAAGCACAGTTAACTCCAACAGAAGCGGCAGAAGTAGCCACAAATAGAAAGATAATTGAAGAACTATCTCCAAAAATTGCTGGGCTAAATGAAGCAGTAGTCAAAGCAGAGGCAGAATTAAAAAAACTAAAAAAAGAATACGACAAATGGGTACAGCAAGGCGGAGCAGAAGGCGGATACAATTTACAAAGTCGCGGTGACGCATGGTCATTCAGAAAAGGTAGTAACTTAATGTCTATTATTGATACTATGATTACAAATAGTGTATACATGGACATCTTTAAACTACCATCAGAATTAGAAAAAATACAATCTACAGAAATGATTCCGTGGTTCAAAACAGAAGTAATAAGTTACGTAATTGGATATGATGTTTTAAGAATGAGATATGTATACGAATATCACTATGTTGTTTCTCCGTTTGAAATACATTACAGTGCAATGCCGGGTATTAATATTCAATTTACAACAAAGCAGTTAAAAGCAAAAGCAATACGTGAATACAATTATATCTATACAGGAAAGAACCTAGATGTATTAAGTTACAACATACGATATAATAATTTATTTACAACCCCGTTATTGATAAATCCTCCTAGATTTAAGCCTATAAAACAAGATGGTACAGAAACAGTTACAAACACATTTTTAGAAACTGTAGAAAATGCAATTCAAACAAATGTTAATGGACAATCTGGTTTTACTCCAACTCCTCCTGTTGGTAAATTAAATTATAGAGAAGGGCCAAATAATAGAAATGCAATAGGTATAATATTTCAAGATTTTTTATATAATCCACCGTTTGAAAGACATCTAATTCTAAGTGATATTGATATTATAGGAGACCCTGTATATATTCTTGGAAGTGGAATAGTAGATCGACCACAAGTTTCTGCAGGAGATATTCTAACCAAAGACGGTGAAATGAATACATTTACTCGTGAACCTCACGTAATATTAAATATTCGATATCCTGAAGATATACCAACAGCATCAGAACTTGGCGATGAGCAAAACTCAAAATTTGAAATGAAATTAAAAAGAGATCAATACAGTGGTGTATTTGAAATCTTTAATGTGCGTAATAACTTTAGTGAAGGAGTTTTTAAACAAACACTAAGATTAGCAAGAAAGAAAAATCAGCCTGAAGACTATTATGAGTATGGTACTTTAGACGGTGTAACAGGAAGTACATAACATGCCAGAATTTTATAAAGAAATAGTAAACGAAAACAGCAAGCCAGCATCAGAGGCTGAATTAGCAAAACACAACAAGCCTATTATTGTTAAAGTTCCTAGTAATGCTAGTGAAGTTGCAAATCGTCATGACTCTGCAAAAGCAACAGGAACAACTTCTGTTGGTGATGCAACTATTAGTGCAAGTAAATCTGTAGTAAAAGGAGTTAAAACATTCACTAGTGAAATATCAAATGCGGCCGGTAGAGTACAAAGTGGTATTGCACAAGCACAGTCAATTGCACAAGACCCTGTAAGTTATATTATAGGATTGGCAGAACAAGCATCCGGTGTTAGTGTACCAAGTAGTCCTCAAGGAATAGCAGAACTGTTAAGTAAATTTAGTGAACCAAAAGTTTCAGGCGACGGTAGAACAGATATTTCAAAAAATAAAAGCGAAGGTGAAGGTGTTGTTAGCGAGATTGGTGATGTAGCATCGTTTTCTGCAGATGAATTATCTTCAAAAATTACAAGTGTATCAAACGCAATTTCATCAGCAACAGAAGTTGTTGGAGCAGTAACAGAAGTAGCAAGTTTAGGTGGTGTTCCGGTTGACAACGTTATTACTCAATCTGTCAGTAAAATATCAACTCCTGTGCAGAGTACACTTACAAAAGTTAAAAATACTACAGACGGAACACAAGGAATTATTACATGAGTGGAGTTTTTCTAAAAAGTCAAAAAACTAATAGGGTACAACGACCTAAAGATAGATCAGAACTTGAGTTTGGTTTATTTTCTAGCATATCTGAAGCAGAAGTAGTAGGTACTGGTGGTCAAGGTACTATTAGAGTTGTACGTGTAGGAAATGACTACAATGACCAAGGTGAGATTGAAGTTATGATGCTGAGTCCTCATGCTTCATATAAACCTGCTAATGCAGGCGGAGATAATATTGATTCGTTTGAAGATACTCAAACAGCAAGTGGTATGGTTGTACCTACACCGCAAATTGGTACTAGAGGTATTATAGCAACACCAAACAAAGATTCAACTAGAGGAGTTTGGTTAGGTTCTATTATGCCACCAGGACTAGGACAAACTATTCCAGAGCCAGCACGTAGTGATCAAGTTACTGGTAAAAAAGCAGACCTAGACGAATATGCTAGTCCTGTTGGAATGCCAGCAAGTGAAAAAAATGCTAGTACTTACGATGGTCGTGTAACTACAGATAAGGCAAAACGTGCAATTCATCCTTTTGCAAAAGTTTTAAAAAAACAAGGACTGTTAGTAGATACAATTAGAGGATCGTCGACATCGTCTATTCTTAGAGATAATGATTCTAAAATGATTGGATTTAATACTCCAGGAGGAGTAGGAGAATCACAAGATCTTACACCAACTATAGATGATGGCGGAGTAGTTACTAAAAAACCTATGAACCTAACAAGATTAGGTGGTCATACATTTGTTATGGATGATGGCGACACTGGAGGAGAAAATAACCTAGTAAGAATAAGATCAAGTAAAGGCGCCCAAATATTATTTCATGATACATCAGAGATGGTTTACATTGGTAATCAAAATGGTACTGCTTGGATTGAAATGACCAAAGACGGTAAGATTGATATGTATGCTAAAGATAGTGTTAGTATTCATAGTGAAGCAGATTTTAATTTCCGTGCAGATAGAGATCTTAATTTTGAAGCAGGTAGACACTTTAACATTAAAGGTATTGAAAGAACACAAATTGAAGCAGATCAATTAAGACTAATTGGAAAACAAGATACTGTAATAGATTCGAGAGGATCTTTAGATATAGTAGGTACAAATATGACAATGTCCACTAATAATCTAAGTATGAATACAACTAATTTAAATATTTCAAACAAAATTAATACAAACATTAGATCAGGAGAGATTGATATAGTTTCGCAGTACGGAATGCGTCAAAGTCATGGTACTGGTTTAGAAATTAAAACAAACGTATTAGAAAATCAAATTTGGAATGCACAAACATATAATCCAGGAAGAACATACTACAAAGGAGAAACTGTAATATTTGGTACATTATTTTACAAAGCATTACAACAAAATATGGTTCCGAGTACTCCTGGTGTTAAAGTTCCACCTTCTCCGGGATTGTTTTGGGAAATTATTCCGCCAGTTATTCCTAAAACTGTACATGGCGATATAAAAATAGATACAAACGTTGCAGGACCTATGCTTGGTAATATTGATATACATGCTAAAGGAAAAGTTAATGCAACAAGTATTACAGGTTCTATAAATTTAAAAGCAGTTGCAGATAACATTAATATACAAACACCTCAAACTGTGTACATAGATGGAACAAGTGCAGTACACTTAAACTTACCTGGACCAGTTCAACCACCAGCAGAGCCTATTGCATTAAGTGCGTTAGCAACTAACATACCGTTTCCTTTTGATACAAGTGCAAGTGGCGGAGCAAATGGTGCTGAATTTGGTGTTTACGAAAATCCAATTACTGATCCTAGTAAACCGTGGAATGAAGCATACTATCAATCAGACAATACATTATATAGTATAATGAAGCGTATACCTATGCATGAACCGTGGCCAGGACATGAAGCAGGCGATGGTATAGAAACTACAGCGTCTAATACAGATAGAGAAACCAGTGGTCAGTAAAGTGGGTAAATAGCAGTATGGCACAGTATAAAGAAATCAATGTAGACGGAAAAACAGACGTAGTTCAAACACAGCAAACTAGTCAAATTTACAAAGGCACGAGTACGGTTAGTGACGATAGTAAGAGTTTTTCATTATACGATATAAACTTAATCAAACAGGATTTGTTGAATCACTTTAATATTAGAAAAGGTGAGAAGATCTATAATCCAAATTTTGGTAGTATTATATGGGATCTAATACACGAACCGTTAACAGAAGAAACAACTGAATTATTACAAAATGACGTTAAAGAAGTCCTTAGATCAGATCCAAGGGTTTTAGTTGAAAATATTTCAATTTTTGAACAGCAAACTGGTGTACAAATTGTTATTGAAATTAACTTTAAAGACTACAATCAATTAGAACAAATGGTATATACGTTTGATCGAAATAGTGGCTTATCGATGGCATAAAATAAAATACGCAGTTTATAATTTAAGGTAAATATTTGCATGGCAAGTTATGATAGACAAAATTCACTTTTAGTAAACCAGGATTGGAGTAAGATCTATCGATCTTTCACTGATGCTGACTTTAGTTCTTACGATTTCCCTACTATACGTAGGACGATGATTAATTACTTACGTAAAAATTATCCAGAAGACTTTAACGATTATATCGAATCAAGTGAATATCTTGCATTAATTGATGTAATTGCATTTTTAGGGCAAAGTTTATCTTACAGAGTTGACTTAAATGCTAGAGAAAACTTTATTGAAACAGCACAGAAAAAAGAAAGTGTATTGCGTCTTGCAAGATTAGTAGGTTATAACAACAAACGTAACCAAAGTGCTACAGGACTATTAAAAATTACAGGAATACAAACCACACAGAATTTAACTGACAGTAACGGAACACAGTTACGTAATAGATTTATTTTATGGAATGACGATTCAAATGTAAACTGGTTAGAGCAGATCAATACAATTATGAATAACAGTTTCCAAGGAACAACTGTATTTGGAAAACCAAATGCTAGTGATGCAGTTGGAGGAATTCAAACAGATCAATACAAAGTTAATACAACCAATTCAGATATTCCAACATACAAATTTAGTAAAACTGTTGCAGGGTTACAAACATCATTTAATATTGTAAGTGCTAATTTAAATCAGGGTAATATAGTTGAAGAAACTCCATTGCCAGGAAACACTTTAGGATTATTATATAGAAATGATAAGAGAGGCAATAGTTCAGAAAACACGGGATTCTTTTTAAACTTTAAACAAGGCGAAACTTACACTTCACCGTTTTCAATTTCAGATCCTTCTAACAATGAAGTAATTAATTTAAACACACCTAACATTAATAACGATGATGTTTGGTTATGGGAATTAGATCAATTTGGAAACTATATACAACAATGGACAAAACTTGATAGTGTTGTTGGAACAAACGCTGTTTATAATTCAGAAGCAAAAGATAATAGAAAAATTTATTCTGTAATTTCAAGAGACCAAGATAAAGTTAGTTTAAATTTTGCAGATGGAACATTTGGTGATTTACCTAATGGTTCATTTAGAGTTTACTACAGAGTTTCAAATGGTTTAACATATACAATTAGACCAGCAGACATGCAAAATATTATTGTTGATATTCCTTACACTTCAAAAAGTGGACAAAGAAATACACTAACAGTTCAATGTGCATTGCAGACTACAGTTACAAATGCTAGTGCTACAGAAAGTGTTTCTAGTATTAGAAACAATGCACCTCAAACATATTACACACAAAATAGAATGATCACAGGTGAAGACTATAACACTTTACCTTTAACGTCTAATCCACAAGTTGTTAAATCAAAAGCAGTAAACAGAGCAAGTAGTGGTATTTCAAGACAGTATGAAATTAAAGATCCAACTGGAAAATATTCCAGCACAAACATAATGGCTGATGATGGAATACTTTATAAAAATGATTACGAAATAGATTTTAATTTTACATTTAGTACAAGAAATGATGTATTAGGTATTTTAAGAAATAATATCGAACCTATTATTGCAGGTATAGGAACTAAAAGTTTTTACTATGATAAATTTCCTAGAATACAAACAGCAGGGCTAAACATTGATTGGGTTAAGTCAACAGACACAAGTGTTGGGTCAACAGGATATTTTAGAAACACAGTGAATAACGCACCTATTACAGTTGGGTCATTTACAGGAAACAACTTTAGGTTTATTGCAACTGATAGTATGATTAAATTTGTTCCACCAAGTGGTAGATATTTTCTACCTAATGGAGCACTTACAACAACTAAAACAAAATTAACTAGTGATTATATCTGGGCCAAAGTTGCAAATGTTATTGGTGACGGATCTAACGGCGGACTAGGTGCATTAGATAACGGAACAGGACCAATTGTAATTACAGAGAAAGTACCAGCACTAGCAATACCAAGTGAGATTGTACCTAATATAGTAACAGACTTACCAAGTGATATTGAAACAGAAATAGTTGACTTAGTATTTTCAAATAAAAACTTTGGACTACGTTATGATCAATCTACATTAACATGGAAAATTATTGCTAATGCTAATGCTAATACATTAGATCCATTTAGTTTAGATAGAGAAGGTGATTTATCAGGAACTAAAGCAGACAAGAGTTGGTTTGTACTATTTGAAACCGACGGTGAAACATACACAGTTTCATACAGGGGATTAGATTATAGATTTGAAAGTCAAGACCTTGTACAATTTTATGTTGATACTACAGGAAAAACATATGATCCTAAAACAGGATCAGTAATTAAAGATCAAATTAAAATTCTTAAAGTAAATGAAGATCCGATTGCTAGTTCAATCTTAACAAAAGATTATCCATGGGAAATTACTGGAGCAATTAGAAACACAGACGGATTTGAAGATACAAATAGAGTACAAGTAAACTTATACGACTCAGACGATGACGGAATGATTGATGATCCAGATAGTTTTATAAATGTAGTTGCACCAGAATCAACAGATGTTAGAGGATATCAAGACAAATTTGTATTCTTCCAAAATACTGTTGTTGGAAACTATACAGTTGCTAAAAAAGTAGATGCAAGTAATTTTATAATTTTTGATAAAGAAACAAGTATTCCAGCACTTGCAGATTATAGCGACGGACAACTATTTTATTTTTATAGTTCTACAGAAAACGTTATTAAGTCTTATAGTGCAACTAGAGGAGTATTAGATTTAAACAATACGTATTTTGCAAAACCTGGAAGATCGGATATTAGATTCCAGTATATTCACAATGCAGATAATGATAGAAGATTAGATCCTAGTAAAACTAACTTAATAGACATCTATATGTTAACCGAAGCATATGACAGTGACTTTAGAACATGGATTGTAAATGGAGGGAATCGACCATTAGCACCGAGTTCAGAACAACTTAGAAGTCAATTTGAACCTGAATTAAATAAAATAAAATCAATAAGTGATACATTAATATTTCATTCAGTAAAATATAGACCATTATTTGGAACCACTGCTGATACAGATCTTCAAGCACAATTTAAAATTGTAAGAGGACCAAACAGCACTATTAGTGATAACCAATTGAAAAGCGGTGTAATCGAAGCAATTAATTCATTCTTTAATGTAACTAATTGGGATTTTGGAGATACATTTTACTTTTCAGAACTAGCAACATTTGTACATAATAATCTTGCACCTGACCTAGCAAATATGGTTATTGTACCTAGAAGTAACGGACAAAGTTTTGGATCGTTGTTTCAAATACAAAGTAAAGCAGATGAAATTTTTGTAAGCAGTGCTACTGTTGATAATATAGAAATTATCGATAGTGTAACAGCAAGTAATTTACAAGCATCAGGTAATGTTGTTAGCAGTGTTGAACAAGTAGGAACAGTTGCAGTTACATCAACAAACACAGTTACAACAACTAATACTGTTTCAACAGGTACA
>Ga0098056_1000628_pt1 | contig 14681 bp, 29 predicted proteins | sample 17BtaG_FD_92583 | JGI IMG/M metagenome (GOLD analysis project Ga0098056, IMG submission 92583) | Marine viral communities from the Subarctic Pacific Ocean - 17B_ETSP_OMZ_AT15314_CsCl metaG | ecosystem: Environmental > Aquatic > Marine > Oceanic | place: Subarctic Pacific Ocean | collected...
CTGTTTTCATTGTATTAAATATTAAATTAAACTATTATATTAACAAATGTATGAATTAAATTGTTAATTCAAAACTTTTCTTAGCTGTTTTATGTCGCTAACACATCTTTTATAAAAGAATTTCTTTTCTTTTTCGTTGTTTTTTGCTATCGCAATATGAAACCTATGCCTATGACCTCCAAACCTTTCTTTTAGGTTTTTTATTTTTAATTTTAAGCAAAAGTCATCTATGTTTTTTATATACAGAAGACTTCTTATTTCGTTTTTTGACAATGGTCTGTAAATATTTGTTGTAGTGTCATATATTTCAAAAATCCCATCTCTTTCACTAGCACATATATTTTTATAATAATATGCGTTGTCCTTAAAAAGCTTTTCTCCCTTACCTTCTTTAATCTTGTGGAACAGGTTTTCCTGTAGCTTGTTTGTACTCATATTTTAATTGTTTTAGGTCTTTTACAGACATTATTTTTAATATTTCCTTGTCAATATACTGAATAAATTCTGCCCAACTATCCGTACACTCTATATGCATGTTTACATCATCCCAAAAACCCTCGGGGTTTTCCGTATAGCGAAACATTTGATACGTCATGTCTTTTTGATCCACAACTCTACCATCTTTGTATATATGAATACCTGCAAAATCATTTCCACACTCTTCAAACTCGTGTTGTACTTCTAGTCTATATCTTCCCGATATTCTTTTGGTTAGCTCTAAAGGAGGGCTCCAAGCAGTATCTCCACTAATAAATAAAGATGTGTCAGAGTCTCTATCTATGTCTAAATCCCACCACTTTGTACCATATTCATAATAAAAATCAAAATGCTGGTTTTCATATTGTCTTGGTTTTTTATTCAAGACAACGTCTCCAAATTCAGTAAAATATTTAGTTTTGTCGTACTTACTAAATTTTTTTTCTAATATATCTAAGGTTTTTTTATCTCCAGTAAAAGAAACCCAGTTGTAACAATTATTTGCCATGTGTTCTTAAAAATTTAAGTTTATTTAATTTTTCTTTTAACTCTTGATTTACAAAAGAAACATAATTTCTGTCCTCTAAATCAAGTTCTTTAGATTTTTCTAAAAAAGTGTCTAAAATATCAGTAGTATGGTCGCTTAATTCTACCAATTCTCGTAATTCTATTTGCAGTGCATCTACTTGATGCTGTAAAAAATCAATTCCCATTTTTTTCAAAGTTTTCAATAGTGTAATTAACTAAATCAATAATATCTTTTGCTATATTTTTTGCGTTCACTGCACAAATATTTGCAATTTCTTTTTTATCTGTAATTCCAAAACCTCTAGTTTCGCTAACAGATATTTCTCTTGATAACTTACCAATAGTCTGATAAGTTTTTTGAAAAACCTTATCATTATTAGGGTTATCTGATAAGTTTTTATGTAAAAAGTCTTTTGTTTTCATAATATAAATTTTAAAGTGTTGGTGCACATGAATATTCTTTTATCGTTGTAAATAATGCTCCTCCATCATTCCCCTCGTCATCCATACTTGGATATATCCAAAAACGAGTCTTGCCTTTTTGCATTAAGATGCATAACGGTGCCTTGTACCACATCATTTCATCTAATTCATCTTGAGGCATGTATTCAACCCGAACAATAGTTGCACCTACTAAATTTTTTTTCGCGGTGTTTGTCCAATAGTTTTTGATAGAACCCGCTTTTTCTACCTCTTTTTTAAAGTCTCCCATAATTTTAGTTTTTTTGATTTTACAATAATTTATTTAACAAATATAGCTTTTTTGTTGTTTATAACCTATTTTTTTTAACACTATTTTTGTTTTTTTTGTTAGTATTGAGCCCGTTTTGTTTTTTTATTTAGATCGTCGCATATATCTCGCGTCGCATTGTCCCATTGACCAGCACGTCGCATAGGTCAGCACGTCGCATAGCACTACTTTATTAAAAAGTTATGATTGTGAACATTACATCACACCCTTTTAAATATTAATTTAATTACATCGTCTACAAATTTTTATTTGTTTTTTTTAAATATCAATCATAAGATGGGAACATATCTTCCCAACCGTCTATTGCATTATTATTATATCGCCTTTCTTTTTTTGGCTCATATTTGTCAATCCATATTGAGTATTGCTCATTAGGAAACGTATCTTCTAAATCTTTTAACAATTCGTTTGCTTGTTCTAAAGATAATTGAGTCGTGTGTTCTTCAGGCCAATTTGTTTCGTTCATTATTTTATACATTGTTATCATAATTTTTTTTTATTTAAAAAAAAGAAAAGGCGCACTATGCAGTGCACCTTATCTACATTAATCTATCGAGCAAGATAGAATTATTATTAGGAAGCATAAACCCCATAGTATGTATACTATGATACTGATTAATAAACTTTGAAGTTTATGCCATATATTATTATTTTTCATATATATGGTTTTAATCATTAGGACTTAAGTGGTTTAATAAATCATCTATATTAACTGTTTCATGAACTGTATAAGTTATATCATCAACTGTTAATGTATGTGTATTTTCTCTATTTACAAATCCGTTTATTACACATTCTTCTATGTCTTGTGTATAGAAGTATTCACTTTCAAAGTCACTATACATACATTCATCTTCGTGTGCATAACCATCTTTATATGTTAAGTGACATAATTCATTACTTTGACTATAAACTGTATTACCATTTAATAAATCAGTACCGTCATCATTGTGATAGTAATAATCGTTCCATTCGCAGTAAAATACATCGTCATTATGATAGTATCCTGAACTTACAGACCCATATTCAACATACGTTACATCATCTTCATGATATCTATTTCCGTCAACGCACAATGTTCCACCATTTGGTCCACCGTCTGTTGAGTCTAACATATATTCTTCATTATCAACATCATTTGATATAACAATTACTTTAGAATTTATATCGTCAGCATATTTAAATGTGTCCATATAAGGATAATATTCATTATCGCTATTATCTAGAGTAATATCGTAAGTCTCTGAAACTATTTCTCCTGTGCTTGTTACCCAATCTGTATCATTACTATAACTTTGTTTCAATTTATGCATGTAACCATTATCTAACGCCCATTTTTTGAATGCGTTAATTGTTATATCATTACCATAAATTCTATCCATAAGTTTGGTGTTACAATCTGTTATCCACAACAATGCTCTACCAATAATACCATTATCACTATTTGCAATTAACATTTTACATTTATCAGGGTTATTTACATATATGCTAAAGAATTCTTCGCAATTACTATGACGCATACAAGAATTTTGAAGTGTATCTGTATTTTCATGTCTATTATACCGACTACCATTATAATAATATTCTATATCACTACCCTCTACTATTTTTAAATCTGCCTCAAATGTATACGCAGATTTTAATGATTGCGATATACCTTGTATCATTTTATCAGGTATTGTTGGTAGGTGAGGTTTTGTAAATATATAACGTACAGCTTTTCCATATTTGATTTGCTGTCTATTATCTTTACTCCAAACATTTCCTTGTTCATCATTATTAACTAGTATACTACGCTTACCTTTTGGTAGGCACGTCATATTACCCTCTTTATTTACAGTGAAATTTCTAACACTATCTATATATGTGTTAGTTTGACTATAATGCCTTAGTATACATTTCATTTTTTCTCGATTATTTTCAAATGTTCTTCTTTTTAATGCATTTTCATGACTTTCATTATAGTTATTAATTATACTCAATAATTTTTCACTAAGAGAACATGACACCATAGCGTATTTTATACTCATTTGACTAGGAAACATATGGAATTGAATTTTGTTAATATCATATGCTTTTAGTGTATAACTACCTAGATTAATATCATCATCTAATTCTTCTACTTTGAAATTTAATATAAGTTGCATATTATTATTTGATGTTGCAACTGTTATATATTTGCTATACTCTGAATTTTTTAGCATAGCGAATATTCTTAGCATTTTTATTTTGCATTCATCCATACTAATATTTGTACCCTCTTGTAAATAAGACGTCAAATTATAAATAGTTGTTTTTTTATCATCTGCTATACAACGAGATATTTCATCTATGATTGTGAACACTCTATTTTTACTATAGTTTTCAGATAAATTATAAAAGAGTTTGTATTCAATGTAATCATCGTTTATTACAGTTCTTATTGCGTCTGTTATTATATGTCTAAGCATCTTTATTAGATTTAAGGTTAGTAATTATGTTATCATTTATATTATCATCGATATCTAAACTTTCAGAATACAATTCTTGACCTGTTATATAATGACCACAATGGTCGCACCAATACGCATCATCATATTCATCCCATATCATTTCACTGTTGTGACATTCTGTGCATTCTTGTTTTACAACCATATAACCATCACGAGTAGTTATATCTTTAGTGTCCCAATTAGCTGTTCCATGACCATTGTTGTCTGAAGCTTTTACATCTCCAATTTTTTTACCACCCCAAACTCTACCATATCCACCATAATAATCATACCCATAATTATATCCATAATCATAGTATGTTACTCTTGAATCTTTATCCATTGTGTACCTTGTATTTATTGTTCTTGTAAATATTTCCATACACATTCTTTTGATTTTTTCTACCTCTGATATGATTATATATTCATTATCAGTATGTGGTTCATAGTAACCACAAGACATGTTAGCTACTTGTACATCAGTATTGGTTGCAATTTCTTCAACATCAGTCATACCACCATTACATGTTACGTATCTATAATTATCTAATATGTCTTGAACATCATCAATAAATTTTTCATTACTTAGTTTTGTTCCTGAGATATTTGTTACAAAATCGCCGTAACCACGTCTATCACATTCTAACACAATAGTACTATCATCGAAGAAAGTAAAGTCTGCATTACTTGAGCCAACACAACCAACCTCTTCATCAAGAAAGAATACTGCCTTGAAGTTGTCGAATTTACGTAAACAACATAGTGTTATATAAATTCCTACTTTATCATCTCCACCAATACCTATTCTGTGACAGTTTGTTGAGTCTATAGCAAACATTTTGTCTCCTGTTTGTACAATTCTGACATTGTCATTGATATCGTGAACTGTATCAATATGACATACCATTGTAGGATACAAATCTGCATCTCCTTTAGTAACATAAATATTACCATATTTGTCTTTAGTGTAACCAAGACCATCTTTTTGAAGTGTTTTGGTTATAAACTTTGCCATTCTTTTTGTTTTATATGAGGCTGACTGTACTCTCATAACTGAAGCTAAAAAATTATTTTTCATCTTGCTCAATTTATTTAATTATTCCTACTCTGTGAGTTTTCGGATACCCTCTTTGATAATATTATTTTTATCTATTTCTATTAGCACGTTTTCAAGTGCTATTTTATATCCATAGTTAATAGCCATTTGCATTAATAACAAATCATTTGAACCTTGATTCGATAATGCAAAACCTGCTAAGTAATCGTAATTTTTAGGTGTTGCTACAATTCCTTTATTAAGGTTTTCAATTTCTTTTTTTATATAAGATTTTAACATTTTTTTACTATTTTAATTTTAAACAAACTTTCATACCATTCTTTTACAGTATGTTCTTCACTATATTTTCTGAACATTTTTTCTATTATATCTCCTTGTTCAGATTGATATGGAAACATAGACAGAAATGTAATTGTTAACGCTTTATCAAATTTTTCTATTTCTTGCGTTGTTCTTGTTATCATTAATCTGTCTATTATTGTATCCATAATATCCATATTGTTGCTATATGAGTATATTTTATCATTCATTATTTAACAAATTCTGTTACGTTAGCAATGAAGTGTTCTGCAGTATTTTCATTTTGAGTATATTTACACATATGTTTGAAAACAAGCTTACTATCTATAATTTTTGCAAATTTTTGAACTAACCAATTATCAGTATAAGTTATATCTACATCATTATCTTTATCTCTAATTGTAGTAATATTTGTGCTACATTTTTTTGTATTTGATAACAATTTTTTTATATACTTTTTAGCATCTGATTTACTTATATTTTTTAGCAAAGGCGTTTGATTAACATCTTTTTCAAATTGTTTTATAGCAATTTTGTCTAACTCATCATAATGTTTGATGTATGAATTTTCTCCATACAAACTATTATATAAGTTTTTATACCCTTGATATTGAGTAGCTTTACCGTTTAGATAAAACGTAGCCTCTGTGTCTTGTATTTCAATATCATATACATCCAAATCATTTGCAATTTTGTAAACGTTTGCATTGATACTAAATTCTACAGAATTTAATTTATCAATCTTGATATCATATTTGTTATAATAATCGAAGTTGAGGTTTGTGCTTTTTAATTTTGCTTTCATAAATTATCTATTTATAACCCATCCTTTATTTTTATTGATGGATTTTGTTGAACAATACGTTGTTGATTTGCATGCGTTAAGAATAATTAAAATCATTATAAATGCTAACTTTTTATAGTTGGCAAAGAATACATTTTTTATTCTTTTAATTATTAGCTTTGCATGACTATGCTTTTTTATCGCACCAGTTGTAATGATTGTGATTTTATGACCACAACGTTTAGTAACTGTGCGATTAACTTGTAATCCACTTGACAGAGTAATTGATTCTGTTTTCATAATTGTAAAAATTTAGTAGCGCGTGGAAGATTCGAACTTACCATCTCTAGGTTGAAAACCTATTGTCCTAGCCGTTAGACGAACGCGCCAAATTGCAGTAGTTATACTGCAAGTAATTCATCAACATGTGATTGTATGTCAACTGTGTTTTCTTCTGTGTATCGTTGTTGCAATACCCATTTTTCTACATCAGCTGTAGTAATACCATCATCTGTCGCATTGACGTTTACATAAATTTTTGGGATGACACCCTCACTGATATAGTGTTGGTCTTGAAGCATAATGTTTTGAGCAATTATTGCTTTGTCAGTCTCAATTTTGATTTCAAATTTTACAGGAATAGGTATTTCTAAGCTATTTAGCACTGTAGGTTCTACTTTACTTTTTGTTAATCCAAACATAATTTCTATTTATTTAATTAATAATTTATTTTATAAAAAATAGCACGAAGTGCTTTAAAAAATCAGAGCTATACTAGGAAACTCTGATATGTTTTTTTTTCTACGAAGGGTACCTCGCCACTATTGGACGCAGTCGAAACCTAGTTTTCTTTCATGAAAAATTCATTTAAAATTAGCTCGAAGAGCAATAAAAAAAGGGGCGTAAGCCCCTTATCTTAGAATGATTTGTATTCAGGATTGTCAATTTCCCACTGTGTAAGTGAGTCAATCTCCTCGAAGTTCATCTCGTCCCTAGTTATGTAGTCATAGTTTTGAGCTATAATAGAGTCTAGTGCTGTCTGTTCTATGACAGTTTCTGAGTTGTTATCATTAGATATAGTATCTTCTTCTATAGTCCTGATAGTATATCGTTCCTGAAAGTTTCTAATTAACCATTTTGGTATGTGTATGATGTATCTGTTTTCCAACTGATAATAGTCTTTGACTTTACCATTGATTAGTTTTGATTTGATTGTGGATACATTACGTTTTGTATATCTATCGATTATCATTGCCTCCGATACCTTACTCATTGGGAATTCTACTAATGATTGTGAATGATGTTCCCAACATATCGTCTGCTTGTCAGATGATATTTTATTTTTGGTTAGTCCTGCAACATCTAGCACTGCACCGTGTACATTGACTGCACCTTTATCAGTTAGAAGTACTGATTCTTTGAAGTGGAACTTGTAGTATTTACCCGTATGTAGTAATACGTTTTGTAATCTACGTTCTTTGTTTGTGTATCGGAACTCTGTTTTTGTATTAGTGTTCCACGATGTTGGAACCCATTTATCTTTGTAGATACGGGTTCCGTCAAGAGATGTTACGTTAGTAAGGTACATTGCCTTACGAGATTTGCTACCGATGATTGATGCGATAACGGGTACTGAAATGTAGTTTGAATTTTTCATAATAGTTATTATTTAGATTTAAAATTGATTAATGATTGTGAAGCCTCGTCTTCAGTTAAGAAGTATCCACTTAGTCTTTCATAAGGAAAGTCTATGTATACGGGATTGAAATAATCCCCAACATTTTCAGGATAGGTTGTGCCGATGTAGTAACCTGCATTAGATTTAAGTACTTTGATTTCTGAATGTTTCATAATTAATATTTAGAATTAATGTGTGACGTGTCTCTCACGCACACTTACGTTTGAATTGCGCAGGGAAAGCGATGAGCTTTACCGTCTAGAATAAATTAGTCAAGTTCCGACTGTCTAATTGTTTTTCTTTTTGAAAAAGAATTTGACGGAGCCCGTGGGTGGCTTCGAAGAGTGTTCCTCTTCGAGGACAGTGCTTTACTTATTTATTCGGCGCTTGATTACATAAAACGTGTGTGTGAGAGTCCAGACATTTATACAATTTTTAAATCTTTCTTGGAGCGGAAGACCCGAGCTTTACGGAGGAGACGACGTAAAGGTTGTGGCTTCACGGAAATATTAACGCGTAAAAAAAATTGTATTGAAGCCTAGAAAGCTTTATCGCTTTCTTTCTAGGCTGAATTGTCATCATCGATGCGAACGCGAGGGCCACGACCCGAGCCTTAATTTAAATGCACTGACCATAATCTACGCCGTCAATGGGTGGCAAACTAAAACATACAGCTAACACTAGATACATCAACGACTTACAATAACAATGTGTGGGTGTGTTATGTTTACCTATTACAGAGGGATAGGGTAGGCTATCGAATGATTGTGAAAGCCTAAGATATATATTCAAGAGAAGAGTTCGAGTGGTTAAGCTGATAAGCTTAAATAAAAGGACAGGGCGAAGCCCGTTCCGCTTCGATAAAATGATACCCCTCCCCTCCACAAAAGATACTGCCAAGTATTTTCTAGTAACCGCGAAACGAAGTGAGCGTGTAAGAATTACACGAAAGAAAAGAGTATAATTTCTGTAGTGTCCACACAAAAAGGTAAAAAAATAGCTGAGAGAAAAGCTGAAAATGTACCCCCCCGCCAACGTAAAAGTGATTTAATTAATGTGTGTTGTTTATAAAAAATATACGTTACCTAACACCTCTCTATTTGTGATCATCTTTTTTTGAGTGGCGCATTATTGAAAACAGGTATAACTATAAATATAGGTGTACAAGGCTTTACATTATTATGCCACATATATTATTTTTTGTATATTTGCATTATGATACCAAAAGAACAAAATAACGGTAATACGCAACTAAACAAAGAAAGAGAGTCTTTCAATGAGCGCGTAAATAGATTTAGTGTACTTGGCAAGACCAAGAAGGTACAATGGGATGCTTCCAGGAGACATCGTAATATTTAAAATAATGTGGACACAAAACAAAACATATGAACAAGCAAGTAACGGCTCTTTGCCAACAAATTATTGGACTCAAACAACGACGTGGGACGAAGATTTTAATCCAAAAACTACAGCAGAAAATTGATGAAATTAAGCGACACGCAAGTGACAAACAAGCGACACGCAAGACTAATTGATAATCAGTGTTTTAAGTCTCATATTATAGGCAACTAAAAATAAATAGTCAAAAAGCGACACGCCTATATAAGAAGAAGAGAAGAAGAGAAGAATTTAATTAAACTAAATATATATACATGATAGAAAAAGAGATAGTTTTTGATGGCGAGGGTCGTAAAAAACTTAAAAAGGGAATTGACATCCTTGCTGAAGCTGTGTCTTCAACGCTAGGTGCTTCTGGTAAAACTGTTATAATAGAGGATGAGTACGGAAATCCACATATTACCAAAGATGGGGTTACTGTTGCTAATAGTATTATACTTTCAGATCCAATAGAAAACTTAGGTTGTAGTATTTTAAAACAAGCATCGCAAAAAACAGCAAGTGAAGCTGGAGACGGAACAACGACTTCATGTGTCCTGGCTCGTGCTATCATAAATAGGTGTTTTGACAATATAGATGATATCGAAAATGTAACTCAAGCAAAAGAAGGTATTGAGGCCGCTGCTAAAGACATAGTTAAACTACTGGAAAAAAGCAGTAAATCTGTAAATCAAAAAACATTACTTCAAGTCTCTACAATTTCAGCCAACGGGGATTCTTACATTGGTGAGCTAGTTTCAAATGCATATGAAGAGGTTGGTAAAGACGGAATAGTTAATATGGAAGATTCTTTATCTGGAATAGATCACACAGAGATAACTAATGGAACTCGAATTAAACGAGGGTATGGTACTCCGTTTAGCATTAATAATTTAAGGTCAAAGTCTGTTGAGTATCAAAATCCTTTAATTGTGATAAGCGACACAAAGATAGATATGCATGAAAGATTGCATTTTGCCTTTGAACAATCGATAAAACAAAAAAGACCGCTACTTATTGTTTCTGAACTAGACGACAGAGTCAAGCTTTTTGTGGCTCAAAACATAAATAAAAAGAATTTAACCTGTAATTTCATACATCCCGAAGGTGTAGGTATCAGTAAATTCGAATTATTAGAAGATTTGTGTATGATGACTGGCGCGAGAATGATTTCTGAGCTTTCTGGAGACTCAAAAGAGAATATCGACAAAAGTTATCTTGGAACTTGTGCTAGTATGGTGTCTAATAGTAACGAAACTATCTTAGTTTTTGAAAAAGACGAAGAAAACACCAAGAAAAAAGAGGTTATTTCTTATTTAAAAGAAGAAATAGAAAAAACATCAAATAGAAACGTAAAATATCACCTAAAAGATAGATTATCTAAGCTTTCTGGTGGAGTTGCCACAATAAAATTAGCAGGAAATTCCGAAATAGAGCTAAAAGAGAAGAAGGACAGGGTGGATGACTCCATCCACGCAACTAAAGCAGCCTTAGAAGAGGGTGTAGTTGCTGGTGGAGGTGTTGCACTTCTTGACGTTCACGCAAAAATCGCCTCGAAACCCCATCGAAGCAACTCTAGTTCTTTTAATATGGGGTATAAAATGATGGTTAACTCAATTCCTGACGTTTGGAACAAAATTATATCAAACTCTGGTCAAGAATTAACCGTAGAAGAGACTAAATTGATGCAAAACAGAAAACCAAAGCAAGGATTTGATGTAAAAAACAAACAATTTGGGAATATGTTCACTTTTGGTATAGTCGATCCGTTAAAAGTGACAAAAAACGCTGTTTTAAACTCAGCATCTGTAGCTTCTACTATTTTAACCACATCTTGTGTAATTTCTAACAAAAGAATAGCAAAAAAATGAAAGCAGTAGGAAGTTACATCATAGTAAAAGACGAAGAAGTTATTCAGAAGAATGATTTAGGTCTAATAATAACAGAAGAGTCCGATAATAACATTAGATACATCATAGGGGAGGTTGTTAGTGTAGGCGCAGACGTTAAGGAGGTTGAAGTAGGCGGAAAAGTTTACTTTGATAAAATTGCTGGATCAAGTCTAAGGGTAAACGGAACAAAGCTAAAAGCCATAAGAGAGAGAGATGTGGTTGTTATTTTAGATAATGCTGATTCCATTATTTAATTACAACGCATATAGAATCATTATGGAGTCCTCTTTTGTCTTCAAGGGTAAGGATTACCTTCATTTCCCGAACGGGTGTAATTTCTACACCCTTTACCGAACAACTAGGAAAATAAACACATTTTCTGAACTAGAGTATATTGCTGAAAAGTTTATACACCTCAACCCAGAATTTGATATAGATAAAATGAAACTTCTTTTTGTAGGTCTATCTGATAGAGGTTCTGGACACATAATAAGAACTTATAGCCAAGACAGAGTTGAAAATATGATAGATAGAGTGTTTTCTAAAAGAAAACTTCCGTATTGCGCTAGAAAAAGAAAAATTATATTTAATCCATCTAAAATGATGGACAGAAAAACAAAAATGAAAATAGTTGGAGCTGTAATAGGGAGAAGAAACAGACCAAGCACTGATGATATAGATTCAGTTATAGAGGAGCTTTGGTTAGACAAGGATAAAATAACAATCAGTAAAGTTGCAAATAAATTAAATAAAACTCGACACCTGGTCAGGTGGTATTTCGATCAAGACAAGCTTGATCAGTTTAAGTCATTGAATTTTGAAATAAAGCAAGAAAACGATATGGCTAAAGCTATAGAGGCTATCGATGTTTTAACTGAGGGTGGTGATAAACTGAAGATGAGAAGCTTAAAGAAAATTACGTCTATAAGAAATTACTCACTACTAAAAAAAGCAGTTATTCGTTATCAGAAGAAGATTTAGAATTCATTTTACTAATAACCCTTTTATATATTTTATCCATGTAGTTTTCATTCTTATATAAAGGATTTGATCTAGGGTCTTCTGATATAGGCTCTTCTTGTAGAAGTTTTTTATAAGTTAAGGAACATATTGTCTTTCCTTGATGAGTTAACTCGTATATCTTTGATCTTCCATATTTTTCTTTACCTGGTCTCCATTCTTTTATTAATCCCTTAGATATCATTTCATAAAACCTTTTTTTATCCCAAGACATAGTATTACCATAATAATTGAAATCTTCTTTCTTGAAAATTGGTTGATCATAAAGATAAAGAAGCATGTCGAGCTCCATTAAAGATATTTCATATTTTCTTTTAATATAGTATCTTACTATCCTCCAGTACTTTAGAAAGTTATGGTCTCTCTGCCTAGGTTGTATCTTTGTTTGTTTAGTAGATCTCCTGGTATATAATTTAATTTTACTGTTTTTCATATATATGCTAAAATAATGAAATGTTATTTTATTTATCTTTGCTGTAAATATAAAACTAATTACTATGCCTTACGCTAAAAAGTCAGAAGCAAAAAAAATGCTTAAGAAAAAAAAGTCAAAAAAAACTAAGTCAAAAAAGAAAGTTTATGGCAAGTAAAAGAAAGAAAAAAAAGAAAGGGAATAAAATTTGTTCAGCGGGTATAGCGTGGGCAAAAAGAACTTTCGATACATATCCTTCAGCATATGCAAATATGGCTGCAAGTAAGTATTGTAAGGATCCCAATTACGCAAAAGGGTCTAAAAAGAAATAATTATGCCAAAATCCAAAGCAAAGCCATCAGACAGAACAATAGTAACTAGTGCATCTGTTATAAACGTAAAGAACGAAAAAAGAAAAAGAAAGAGTCATGCTACATTTGACTCAGATAATAGAATCTCTAAGAAGGTAACTAATGATGGGAATATAAAACGCAAGTCCGCAACCCTACAAGACGATGGTAGTTTAGTAATTGCAGTTAATACTTTTAAAAATCCTGCAGGAAGAACAAGAATGGTAAGAAATAAGAAGAGAGCAGTTAGGAAATTAGATAGACTAAAGAGTAGATTTAATAAACAACAAGATCGTTTCATAGATAAAATAAGTTAATGGGAGAGTTGAAAAAATGGCGTGATGAAAAATGGGTTCGTATTGGAACTGATGGCTCTATAAAAGGAGCTTGCGGAACCAGCAAGAATAAAAAAAATCCAGATAGATGCCTGCCATTAGCTAAAGCTAAAAGCATGTCTAAAGCTGAAAGAGCAAAGACTGCTAAGAAAAAGAAAAGAGCTGGTGCAAAAGGAAAAACAGTGGTTGCTAATACTAAAAAAGGAAGAGTAACTAAAAAATATACAAAAAGATAATTATGGCAAATATAAGCAGTTATACAAGTGATGCAACCATAGATCCATTAGATAAAGTAATTGGAACAGATGGTACTACAGGAGCCGACCAAGGCAAAACAAAAAACTTCACAGTCTCTTCTCTAACAACATATGTTTCAGCTCAAACACTAGCGCATCCAATTGTGCTGACAGGGTTGGTAGACGCTTCATCTGATTCTGATGCTGAAGACAACGGAGTTCCTTTAGGTGGAGTGTATCAAAATTCTGGTCAACTATTAATAAGAAACTCATAATGGCAAAACCAAGAAAAGGAAAAGCAAAGGTAAAAATAACTGCATCAGGCAAGAAAGTCAGTTATGGACAAGCGGGTAAAGCTAAAGGAGGCGGCCCAAGAGTAAAGCCAGGAACATCTAAAGGTGATAGCTATTGTGCTAGAAGCTTAGGGATAAAAAGACGTCTTTCAAAGAAAAAACAAAACGATCCAAATACACCAAACAACTTATCTCGTAAAAGATGGAAGTGTGTAGGAGCTAAATCAAGAAAATAAATTATGGGAAAGTTTTTAGTAAAAATAGGATTAAAGATTCAAGGCGCTTGGCGTAGTTTTCAATGTTGGTGGAACTGGTTAGTTTCAAAAGCAATGTTTAGAGTAGAAAGCTGTCCGAACAAGTTATGTACATGTAAAAAATAAAACACTATGAAATCAAGAGGGTTAGGTGATTCAATCGCTAAAGTAACAAAAGCCACAGGCATAAGGTCTGTAGTTGATGCAGCCGCTAAGAAAATGAATAAATCTTGCGGATGTCAAAGTAGACAAGAAAAATTAAATAAACTATTTCCATATAACAATGCCTCTAAGTAGAACAGCTAAATACTATAGGAAAAATCCTAAAGCCAGAATAAAGCACAGGAAAACTAGCGCGAAGGCTCAAAAGAAAAAAGATGCTGTTCGCAAAAGAGTGCAATGTAATTTGTTTAATAAAAAAAATAAAAATTCTAAAAAAGGAGATAAATTAGATTGCTCTCATAAA
>Ga0098056_1000648_pt1 | contig 14406 bp, 18 predicted proteins | sample 17BtaG_FD_92583 | JGI IMG/M metagenome (GOLD analysis project Ga0098056, IMG submission 92583) | Marine viral communities from the Subarctic Pacific Ocean - 17B_ETSP_OMZ_AT15314_CsCl metaG | ecosystem: Environmental > Aquatic > Marine > Oceanic | place: Subarctic Pacific Ocean | collected...
TCAACGCCATCTTCTACTTCCGCATCAAGATCTAAAACTTCGGCTCCATCTTCGGCGCCAAGATCCCCTGCTTCAATTCCTTCTTTATCTTCTTGCTCAAGAAGACGATCAACGGCTTCTTTGATTTGAGATGAGTATTTTTCTAAAACTTCAGCCTCAGCATTTGCTTTTGCGGCTTCACGAAGCTCCTTCGCATCGACGATGGCTTGTTCAAGCATTGACATTAATAAACTCCTTATAAAAATAACTTTACTCTAATAAATAGTACGTTTTTTATTAAAAATACTATAATTCAATAAAATCTGGTGATGGATTAAAGAAAATTATGTTACTGGTTACTGAATGGCCAACAACTCTAACACAATGGCCTGCGGTTGTTGGCTTAACAGTTGTAAATCCACCAGGGGTTGTTGGATCGGCGTAAACTTGTGTTCCAACATCTAAAGATCCTGTCCCAGTAGAAGAGCTCAGAGCCAAGTCGCCGGGTCGACAATAGCCTCTTGTTAAAAATCCGGTTTCGGCGTTGTTGCCGGCAATGAACCCAAGCAAAGACTCAATCCCTGATCCTGTTACAGATGCTGTTAATATATCAATTTTGCTGGAGCTGTTTATGTATCCTAGGATTCCTTTTGTTATTGTTCCAGTTACAGCAAAGTTGTATAGATACTCTCCATAGTTTTCGGATTCGTTTAAATTTTGGTTCTCAATAAACAGCCTATATTTTCTTGCGCCGGCTGATGACGAATTCTCTAGAAAGCCATTAACTGTAATGTCTGAGTTTGTTACACCAGAGCCAAGGATAGTGTGGCCGCTTGCTGTTAGGTTTACTGTTGTGAGCGAATCAGTTGAAGAATTGTAAGTTAGCCCTGCATCCCCACCAAATGCGCCGCCATTATTGAACTGGATTTGCCTATTCGAGCCACCGGGAGATGCGGAGATACCGCTTAGGTTTGAACCGTCGCCGTGATAAGTTGAGGCAGAAACGTGCCCTGATGCTGTCAAGTTCCCGGTTAAGATTAAAGCATTTGCTCCATAATCAAACTGAAGGTTGCTTGCACCCGAAACAACGCTTGTACCAGACATAAATAAAACTTGTTTATCTGCTACACCAGAATCAAATGATATGGTGCTTCCTGATATGTAGGCCCAGCCTAAAAAGCCTGTATTTGGCATCTTTTATCTCCTTAAGTAACTAAATCTGCTTTGCTTACGGTAATAGCCATTTTGCCTCTTTCAATATAAAAGAAATTAAATTCGTAAATGCAACTACCCTCAGTAACTGGGCCAAGACCTCTTAGATCTCCATAGTATAGAAGACCTGAGACGTCTCTGGAAGACGGCACTCTGAGGGTGTGCGTCCCACGATTGGGGTTGTTAATATACATTTTAAAATCAAATTCATCACCAATATTTAAATTAAGATCTTTTGCTAATGCATCAACATCCGTAAAGACCATTGTGTCCACAATAGTTCCGGAAACAGTACGACTAAGGGCGCCATTTTTAATGTCCCTTGAGTTAATGTTTATATCTGCTGCAAGTGCATTTTCTCTAATAGCTCTTATTTTTTTTAAGCCGCCATCTGTTTTACTTGGCGCTCCGCCAAATCCTCTACCAAATCCCATTATCCAACCCCCGCTGAGCCAGACCAGTTTGCGAATGTCGCTGGTTTCTGGACTGTTGTTATTCCGGCGATAACGCTAGCTGTTGTGGCGCTTCCGGATGCTATAAGATAAAGGCTTCCCAATTTAAAGTCTCCAGTAAAACTCCCATCTGCATCTAAGCTAATGTAGTTTGTTCCTTGAACTCCATTTGAAGAAAATCCAAATCTTAGCTCATTTGAACCATCATTGCGAACTGTAACAAACTTGGTGATTGCTGGAAAATCAACTTCCACCACGGATGATGTACCAACAGCCAAGGTGGCTGTTGCGTAAGGGACTGAACTTACTTGATAAGCGGCAGAGTTTCCTATTCCGCTCTTATATTGAAAAACACTCATCTATAAACTCCTTAGTTATCTAATTTTTCTAATTGTTTTCTTATTCTATTTTCTTTTGCTTGCTTCTTTTTGATTCTTTGATTTTTTTCATTTCGAAGCTTTGAAGGCTTTTTGTATCTTTGCCTTTCTTTGTAGTTTTCTAAAACTCTATCTTTTTTAAGCATTCTTTCTAAAATCTTGTAGGCTTTTTCAACGTTGCCGTTTCTTACCTCTACTTGGTAAGGCTCAATGCCGTCTTCGGCATTTACCTTTTTCTTGTATTTACGCCTTACTTTGTTTAACTTTTTGTCATACTCTTCTAAGGCTTTGCTTTTTCTTCCGTTTCTATTGTACTTTTTCATTTATCTCCTATAATCCAAAAGTTGAAAGATCTACACCGGCGTCACTAGGATCTTGATCCTTGAGAGCGCCGTATTTTTCTTGAGTTGTTGTCGGGGCTCCGGGAATAGGTTCCGTGCCCTCAAAAATGTTTACGCCATTAAAGTTGCTGGCGCCGCCGATTGAGTCCAAAAGGCGTTTTCTTGTTTCTTGTAAGTCTTTTTTAGGCCTTGAGGCTTGAGCTTTCTTCATAAAGTTACGAATAGGCTCTTCATTTCTGCTTTCAGTTATAGTTGATACCGAAACGCCCTGAACCGACTCTTTGATAATATGAGCAAGAACACCTGGTTCTTCCATTATTACTTCTTTTACGCACTCTTTTATAAGAGGCTTTAATATTTTTGTTAATTCTTTTTTATCCATTACATTCCTACAAGGTCATAAATTTTTGAAAGTATTATTTGCTCTTTCGTTGTTTTTAAGGCTTCTTTTGTCATTCCTTCGTTCATTGAGTGCGTCATCCTCACTCCAACAAACGCCCCCGGGGTTGAAGGCTCTTGAACAATATCAAAACAGATAAGTTGGAAGTCTTCGTTTACCATTGTCCCCTGGCTAGACTCTCTTACCGAGCCAAGGCCTCGTGAAGAGATGCCAATTTTAACACCGGCATTAACAAGCCCTTTAAGAATATCGCCAGATGGGGTTGGGAGGACCTCTAGTTTGCCCATTACCTTGTTTCCATCCATCCAAATATCTGTAACAAGGTGCGACACGTTCTTAAGATTGACAACTGAATCATCAGGGTGGTCTAATTCACCAACCGAGCGCCGGTCGGCAACTATTTTTTTGTAATTATCAACTTCTCTACGAAGTGTTTTTTCTGGATACACACGGCCGTTGCCATTTCTCTCACCATACTTCTGCAAGCAGCCGGTAAGGATCGTGGCCCCTTCTGAAACTCTGCGTTTTTCACCTTCTGTTAAGAAGTCTTGGCAAATTCCGCCTTCGCAAAGTTCGTAAAATTCTCTTAATAATTGTTTTGACATTTATTTTTTCCTTTGACGGGCGCAACCCGCATGATCTAAGATCCTTTGCAGCAACGACGAACTGGCTGAAGAGCCCATTTCTGTGTATAACTCATAGCAATCCTCCTTCTTTTATAAATAGTATCAACTTTTATTAGTTCTTATATTTATTCCTTCATCGCCAAATAATTGACAAAGAGCATACGAAGTGCCCGATGAAATACAGCCATAAGAAAACGCTAAGAGTAGATTAAACGGGTTAAAAAAACAAAAAACCAAAGCACCAACCCAAAACCCTACACACATAGGGCAGTGGAAAAAGTGGTGCTTTGGCCTTACTTTATTGAAAATTGACCCATAGACTAAAATCTGGGTCATTCCATAACAAGTTAAAATAAAGAAAATTAAACTCATTAGAACTGGTAAGTAATGTAATACCTTCTGGCAAATCGAGGGTCGATTGAGCCCTTTTTCTCGGCTTGTGGAACATCCCCAAGGTCGGTATGAACTTCGGGATCCATTAGGCGATCTTCTTCATTTTTCTCGAATTTATCAATCATTGCAAAACTTGGATCTTCCATTTGGAAGTAGTCATAAAGTTTTGATAAAACAACTTCAACAAAATCAATACTTGAACCCTCTGGTGGTGATAGGATTTCTGATTCCATTGAGCCTAAAATAACACCACCTTGCATACCAGAATGCGAAACAACTCCATAATCTGCTAAGTAAGAAAAAAGGTCATCTTGTGAGTGGTAAGTGTGGTCTGCTATTTCTTTTTTTGGAAAAGTTTTTATTTTTTTGTCCTTGCGAGAAACAACAATGTGGATCTCCGGGTGGTCCCCAACCATCACATCGCCATTTAAAGCCTTTTTTGCTTTAAGTTTTATCGTGCGCTGTGGTTCTGGCTTTGGCTCTGGGGTCGCTGTCCCGACTTTAACTTGAATGGCCATAGTTAATCTCCTCTACAAGGGATTGAAGCTTTAAGGTGTTTAAAAGAAGCTCTTCATTGAGCTCTAGGCTTTCAAAGTTGTTAAACTTCTTTGTAATATTTTTTATGCCTTCTGAAATGGTAGGATTACCTGCGTCATATGCACCTAGAGCGTGCTTAAGTTCGTTAAGTTTTTCGCTAATAAACATCTTAAACTCAAGCCCATCATCAACGAAAGAAGTAATATATTGTGAAACTATTGTTTTTTGGCCTTCTGAAAGAGTTGTGCCATATTCCTCATTAAACTTCTTGATGAATTGCCTGTAGGCGAGTGAGTCAATTGGCTTGTATTCTTTTTCTTGCTTTTCTTCGTTAATGCCGCAGAGTTTCTTTACTAAGGTGTTTTCTAGGAGCACACGGTTTTTTGTGCTTTCAACGCCTTGGAGAATGTTGTGTATGGTCCCAAGATCTCTGTAGTTTGGAACAAAGTTATTGTATACAGATGCACCAAGTTTCTTATTAATTATATTAATAAGTTTTGTTTGACTATTAAATGCATGCTTTCTTCCCACGCTGTGAAAAGAAAACTTACTTTCTTGGACCAGACGATCTGCTAAATGCAACTCGCCCATATCTTTTGTTTCAAGAAGCGTGCGATAGATCTGCAGCTCTTTATAGAGAATGCTGCCTTTTTTAAAATGCTCTTTTACAATCTTGGTGATTGTTGATGCTCTTTCGGTGTTATTTTCTAAAGCCGCCTTTGTTAATTCTCTTACGAGCGCCTCGTAAAGAAAAGCGGTATTTCTTTTCTTATTGTACTTGGTCTTTGTCATTTTTTTTCTCCAGTGATTCAAATAGTTGTTTTACTTCTTCGGAATGCTCTTTAAAGTCTTCCTCTATTGTATAAATAGTTTCTTCTTTCTCAATCATCCCTTCAAATAAGTCAGAAGGTTTTGGGAGTCCAAGTTTTGATCTTCTGGTGTTGCCTGTTGCGAACTCCGGAACTGCTGTTGAGGTCATCCCCATTCTTTGTTTCTTAATTCTGCCGTCTTTTTTGGGCCGATACATTTTTCCTTTAGAGGCAGGAGTTGTCGTGACCATGCGGCCTGCTTCATCACGAGTTGTGAAAGGCTTATCATCTCTTTTGCCTGGCGCTACTTTTAGAACATCTTCTTGCTCTTCATCTTCCGCTGCGTCAGCTCCTGGTGCCTCACCGCCTTCTGGGGCGGGTGTTTCAGCATCTGCGCCGAAAGAATCAAAGCCCCCACCAAGAGGTGCGCCCTCTTCTTCCTCTGTCGCTGCGGCGTTATCAAGCATGGCAGCATATTTACGGTCAAAGAACATTTCTCGCTGATTGCGAAGGAACTCCTCTTGCGATAGGTTAAATATGTGCTCTGCAATGTATCTCTTGGAGAAGAATCCTTCTGTTGCCGATGAGGCAACCTCAAACTGGGTCTTCATTGTCTCAAGATCTTGAAGTTCTGAAATTCTTGAAGGGTTGTTTAGTTTAAGATCAAAGCCTGTAAGGTCTGACTTTCGGAATCCGAGCGTATAAAGGTGCACCATGCCAATCTTTGTAAGTTCTGATATAAGTGCTTTTTGAATTCTTTGAATTGTTCTCGCAAAACGAATGTCTTTTTGCGAGAGTGAAGTTCTGTCTTCGGCGTTCTCGCCAGCAACCAAGTAAGCCTGTGGGATCTTAATAGCAGAAAATAGTTTTTCTCTAAGGTATTTTACATCTTCAATTTGTGAAGTAAACTGGCCGCCTGCAAGTGTTTCGATCTTGGTGCCTTGCTGCCCGCCTCGGACGGGAACATAATAATCTTCTTCAACAGACATTGGGTTATAGCGAAGATCGACACGCCCACTATCGGCATCAACAATCTGATTGCGCTTAAGGGTAGTCATTACTTGCTGCATATAAGTTTCTACGTCTTGCGGGGAAACTCCACCAACATCAACATAGAAAACTCGGCGCTCGGGAGCACGAACGATCCGATAGGACATCATTGCGTCCTCTACAAGTGTAAGTTGTCTCCAAATACGACGAGAACCTTCTAAGACAGAGGTTCCATATGGGTTATACTTATTATTTCCTAAAATGCGGAAGTGAGCAATCTGCCAGTCTTCAAAAGTAAGACCGCCAGAGTTCCACTGAAACTGTAGATAGTTTGGATTATTCTCATCTTGCCCTTCTAACCTCTCAAGTTCATTGACTGGGAGGGAAACCACGTTTTGAATACCTATTTTATCATCAATATCAAGATAAAGAAAGAAATCTCCGTACTTACAAAGAGTTCTTGCCCAACCATAGAGGTTGAGCTCGATATTAAGCACATCAAAATACAAAATCTGCAATGCTGTCTTAATTTCTTGATTTGGACAATCAATTGTAAGCATTTTGCGAATTTCTGTCGAAGTTGTCATCTCGTCTGCATAAATATCTAGTGCAGAGTTGAGTTCTGGCATGTACTCCATCTGCTCGAAGTCCAAATACCGCTCGGAGCGGTTTTGGTTGAGCATAAAGTCGCCATAGAACGAGTAGTTCTTCTCATAATCGGCCTTTTTGAACTCTTTGCCTGTTGCTGAGGTCCAGTTGAACTTATCTAGCTCTTTTCTGCGGTATTTTCTTACCTGTTCGTGTCTATAATTGACAATTGGGCCTGAAAAGAGCCTGGTTAGGGCCTTGTAGAGCGGATTGTCTGCATTTCTTGGGTTTTCTGTGCTTCTTTTTGGGATTATTGTTTTTTTGTATGCCATTTTTTAACCTTTGTATAACCACATAAATTGTTGTTGAGTTTTTCTTTGTTCTTTTGCGTGGCCTGACCTTGCTACGGGAAGGTGTCCAAGCATTCCGGATATTGTTGTATTAAATTCTTTTTTATTTGTAAAGAAAGCACCCATCATTTTTTCTGACTTTTCTTTATCGTAAGCGCTTTCTTCAAAAACGGTGTCCCTAATCCAGCAGGCTATCGCAAAAGACATTACTAAATCATCATGTTTTGAGCGCATTGCTTGTGGTCGACCGTTTTTCCAAATGAAAGTTTTAAATTCTCCAAATAATCTTTTTGATCTTGTTATAACTAGTTGATTGCGAACCATTTCTTCCATCTTTGTAATGATTAAAGGTCTGGTCTTAGAAGAAGTAGAGAAGCCAGGTGTTGCTCCGTTCACATTTTCTGCTATTAAAGGATCAATAAACTCATTGTTTTTTGTATAGTAGAGATTACTATACCTTAGTTCTTTCAATTTGTCAATAAGCATAAAGCCAATATTGTTATTTTCTACAACAACTAGGCAGTTTCCATATCTGGTGGCTGTTTGATGTACAATATTGGCATACATGTCTATCGCAAGTTTGCCTTGATACTCAGCAACAATCTCATTTGTCGTTACGTTCCAAACGTGGAATGCTGAATAGTCTTCGCCGTCACCTCTGGAGACATCAACAGAGATAAAATACTTTGAAGATGGATCATACTCTTGCCAGATCCACAGATTTCTATCAAAGCCGTCCCTATAAAGAGGCTCTTGTATATTTGCAAAAATCCACTCTAAGTACTCAGCGTCAATAACTGTTTCGCCTGAAGATAAGAAAGAGCACTCAAGTTCCTGAGCGATTTCTTTCTTTGTCATGTTTCTTGTTTCTTTCTCAAACCACTCTTGATCTCGATCAGGGTGGACGTCCCAGGGCAGCACTGTTGTGTGGAAATCGTTTAACTCTGCCTCTGCGTCAGAATACATACGATAAAACCAGTTGCCAATGCCGTTAGGCGTAGAAAGAGCAATGCACCGACCACCAGTTGACAGGGTGGGGTACAAACCCTTCCAAAGCTCATCTAGGCCGTCGACGTGAGCAGCCTCATCAACAATAAGAAGAGAGAGGGCTTCGGAGCGACCGGCATCTCCCGAAGTTGAAGAAGCTTTGATCTGTGATCCGTTTGATAACTCGAAAGAGTTTCTGTTGTCTATTGAAATATCTGCTATTTGCAACCAAGGTGGAAGGCTTTTTATCATAAACTTAACTTTCTTTACCAGGTTTCCGGCTGTTGAAAGTTTGGTTGCAATAACTAATATATTTTTTTCTTTTCTAAAAAGAATAAGCCACGCAGCGTAGGCTGCCGTGACTGTTGAAATGCCAAGTTGGCGTCCTTTCAAGATAATGTTAAAGCGATAAGCGTTGTAATCTTGAAGAAGTTCTTTTTGAAATGGGTAAGTCCTAAAAGGAATAGGCCCTTTTTCAGGGTGAGAGATGCGAACGTAGTTCTCGATAAAGTAGTCGGGATCTTTTCCGCACCTAACAATCTCTTTTATGACTTGTTCTTTGCTAAGCACACTACTTACAGGCCTTTACCTGCCTTGGCGAAGCGTCGATAAGTTTCCATTAACTTATCTTGTGCTGGGATTGGTGGGTTTTCATCAACGCCTTTCATTCCGCCAATCTTGTATTGCTTGTTTGCTGTTGCGAACACACGAACGTTTGAAGTTGATTGGACCAAAACATCTACTTCACCGTCAGCGGCAAGTGTGACACGCTTCCCAAGTATTTGGGCCGCTCTACGGGTAAGGTATTTGGCAATGTCTGCCATTACTTTTTCTATTTCTGCTTCAAAGTCACCACCATAGACTTCTTTAAGTTTGATGTCTGTTTGGTAAGTGATTGTAAGAATATCTCCAGCGATGCGAACGCTGAATCCGTCCATTTGCCGGCTGTCTTTTACAGGGTGGCCCTTTTCACGGCGAAGGCCAATCTTTAATGGCTCTCCGTTGGAGTCTGTGCCGCCGTCATATGCTAGTGCTGCTGCTTGTGCTAGTGCCTGAACTGGTGTCATTTACTACTCTCCTGCTTTGTGTTGTCTTTGATTAAGTTTTGCAATAATCATGTCGATAAACTTTGGATCTTCTAGCTGCTTGGCTATTGCCTCTTGGTCAGTTTTTGATGCTTGCTTGATTGCTGCTTTTATTCTTGGTAAGAACGTTGTCTTGAATAGTTTTCCGCTAGCAACCTTTGCACGGATTTGGTTTACAAACTCCTCATCACCTACAAGGCTATCTCCAACCTCCCCTGGGTCGTCTAGGGTATCGAACCTAGAACTAATCGATTGTATTGCCTGATCTTGCTCAGCGTCCTTCTTATCAGAATGAAGGTTTGCATCCATAGTTGCCACTGAGGCGATTTGACGGCCTTTTGAGCCTAGTTTTGCTATCTCATCATCCACCCTGTCTGCAAGAGCCTCTTTGCTCTCTGGGCCTCGTTCGCCGGCTGCTTTGTAGCCGCCTCTTGTGGAAGGCTTGCTGCCTCTTCCAAAAACATTGCCGAGCCTGAACTCTTCTAGGTTTTGTATTTCTTCGTTGATAATCTCAACTAGTCTCGCTTTGGTTATCTTCATTTGGTCTCCATCCTTTTTTCCAGCGCTCTTCTCGACCTTCAATCCATTTAACGTAGCACTTAAAGCAAGTGCCCCATTTTGTCTTGCAGGTTTCGTCTTTTAATGTTTTAATCTGCGCTGAGCAAGTTATGCATTTAGATTTGCTCTCTTTACTAAGTAGTCTCTTCGTAATAAAAAAACCTTCTTTGTCTTCTAGGGCTTCTGAGTTATTTGATTGAATTTTTTGTGCAAAGTCTTTTTGCTGCTCTTTGTATTCTTTTTCTTTTTCTTCATCCCATTCGCTTTGAGGTGTCTTGATTGCTTCATCGCCCCAGCGTTTTTTGATTGCTTTTTCTAATTTTGCTATTTCATTTAGTTTTTTATTATCAAGTGGAAGCATTATATACCTTTTGTTTTGCTATAAATACAATTTCTTTTAAATCTGGTGTTATGTCCATTTTATCTAGATCTTTTATTAAGCACCATTTATAATCTGTGTGCTCTTTTCCATCTAGGTGGACTTCACCAGTATACTTTGTTGTTGTGAAGAAATAAACTCTTTTTTTCTTTATTATACCAGTATCAATAAGATCTTCTGGTTTAAGCGTCAAGCCGCATTCTTCTTTTACTTCTCGACAAGCACCAACTTTTATGTCTTCGCCAACATGAGTATGACCACCAACAGAACACCATCTCTCTGGCATCCAGGGGTCATGACTGGTTCTTTTTAAGGAGAGGAAGTGATCTTTGTCTTTAAAAATTACAACATGTGCAGAGTATTTTGAGTCTTTTTTCATTTTATTTACTTTTATTTTAATCATTATGCAGAGACATCATTCTATCAAAAGAAGCAGATTTAAGATCTCCTAAAAGATCTATTTCGCCTCTTTTACGTAAAATCTTGAAAGCAATGTTTTCTGGCGAGTATGCGCCTTCTCTTTGAAGGCCTGCTTTTCTCATTCTTTTAAGCCGACCGAATATTCTTGTTGCTTGGCGCTTTGCTTCAACAAACTTCTCTTGATGCATCAACTCCTGAACAAGGCCAATTTGGTGCGAAATCATTCCTGCTTTTTTCATTGCGGAATCATAATCAAAGTCTCTATCCAGTCTTTTTGGGGTGTTAACCCATTGATCTTTCTCAAGAGAATAAACAGGGCGGTCTTCATCATCATATACCTCATTTACATCTTCAATAAAGATTTCAACTTCATGACCAAAGATTGTTATGTTGTGGCGCTCATTCCAAACAAGCCTGCGAGAATTAAAAAGATCCCGAACCATATCAAGATCTTGGCTAACTTTGGAAAAATCAACCACAATGTGTAGATCGATATCAGAATCAGGATGGTAGTTAAATCCAGCAAGCGAACCAGTGAAGTAAATGTCCTCCACAGCGTCTGGATCAATGTTGTGATCTCGTAAGAATGCATTTGCTATCCGTTTTAACTTTAATTTTACTTTTAACTTTACTTGTTCTGGTGTTTCCCAGATATCAGGAGAAAGAGCATTGTGTTGCTTAAAGTGGTCCTTGGAAAGAAGGCTATTTTTTATTTCTTCTTTTTGAAGGCGGCGTTGTTCTTTTTGCTCTTGCTGCAAGATCGCTCTGTTTTTTTCTGCTGATTCAAATATATTCCAAAACTGCTGAAACATTTATTTTCTTCTCCTAAAAGGCCTGAAAGTTATGTTAAGGCCACCAAAATTATTACCGTTAATTAAGTTATGCTCATACCTAAACCCAAAATCGACTCTCCTTCCTTCAAATTGGAGCGCTGGGCCGACTGAGAAGTGGGTTAGGCCAACTGTTGTGGCGAGGCCTAGGCCAAACTTTTCATACCACATTTCTTTTATTCTTCTTGGGTTTATAACAAGCTCACCTATATCTAAGTGGAGCCTCTCTTGCTGCTCCGCAGCAATAGCACTCCAAGCACCGTCATTGTCCTGGTTTAAGGCAAGGTCAATCACAAAGGGTGTTTGTTGGGTTAAAGAAAGTTCTGCATAGGAAGGGCTTGTCTCCGTAAAACCAGTTGCCCTAAACCCAAGTTGCTCTAAGTCAAAATCAACTCTTATGTTTGGAGTTGGTGCATCAGGGGTGTCGGGACAAGTGGTTTCGATTACTGTTGTCGTTGCGTTCGAGTTTTCGTTGTTGCTGGAAAAGCGAAGGTCCTCTCTTAGGGACGCATTGATTTGGGTTAAGGTTGCAATCCTTCCTTCAAGTTCTTTTGCTGTGTCTTCAAGCCTTGTGTTCTCGCCAAGGAGATCAGAGATTTCACTTTCTTTAAATCTTATTTCTTGTGCAAGTCGATACTGAACGCCATCAGCAATCTCGATTGAACCTTGAACTTCTGCAAGCTGGTTTCTTAGCTCTGTAATTTTTTTATTAGACTTACTTGATGAAAAAGCAGATTCAGCCCATAAAATAATCACAGTAAGAACAAGAGCAAAAATAATATAATCTTTTAGTTTTAAGTTTTTCATTATTTTTTAAGTCGCTCAACTGTATCGACAACTGTTTGACCTCCAATGTAAATGGAGGTCACAATAATCCAGTTATCTGCATCAAGGCTTGCACCAAAAGCAAGGAGCCCCGTTGCGGTCAGCCAAGCAAGAAACTTTCTGCTTATTGCTTTCTCAACAGCGTTGTCTAAAAAACTTCTTTCAATGTTTTCAGAGTTGCAGTCCTTGCATGACATCATTGGGGCTCCTTTATACATTATAAATAGTTATACATTTACAAAAGCATATCCATCTTTCTTTTGAATTAAGACCTCATCATCAACAATGTCCTTAAGAGAGTCTAGGTGTGAGATAAGGAAAACAGTTTCAAAGTTTTCACGATACATTTGAAGAATCTTGATAAAGCCATCCATATTTTCTGCGTCGAGCGCAGTCGCTGGCTCATCTAAGACAGCAAAGTTTGGAATCGGCATTGATGAAACGTTTAGGAGGCCTAGGCGGATTGCAGTTGCTGCGATTGTTTTCTCTGCACCAGACCCCAACTCAATCGGGCGCTGGACAAACTTTGGATGTTTGATAAAGATGTTCAACTTGTTCCCATCCTCTTCGAAGAAAACTTGGAAATCCACGACGTCCGCTAGCACCTTCTCAATCTCTTCGTTGATAATGGGTAGCATTTTCTTTGTTACATCATAAGGAATGCCGTTTGGGTGAACACAGCGCATAAAATAAACATAAGTAGAGTAATCTTCCCTTGCTTTTTGTAGTTTGGCTTTGTTCTCAGTCGCAACCTCAATACGAGCCTTTGCAGCGGCTTCATGGCGGAGTAGGTTGAGTAGATCGTCATTACAGTCGGAGCAGTCCTCTTGTGACGCCTTGATCGTCCTGCCCAGTTCTCTTGATTTTTCCTTGAGGGACAGTACTTCTTGGACTTTTGTTTCATTTTCTTCATAAATCTTTTTCTTTTCTAGAGAACTCTTAAGCTTCATGGTGGCTAAGCGAACTTCCATTTCTTGATTTTCAATCTTTTTCTCCATGCTTGATTTCTTGGATACAAAATCGTTGTATTCGTTGAATAGAGCATTCGCCTCTTCAATGTTCAGGGCTTTGATTTGACCTTCATAGACTTCTGCGCCTTCTTCAAGGCGCTTGATAGCCTCTTGGATAACGTCAAACGTTCCCACTGCCTCGTGAGCGTCCTTGATGAACCGGCAAGTTGGAAACTTATCACCACAGGGCACAGAAGATAGAAGTACTTGTTTCGCCTCCACAGAGGCCTTCTCACGCATTTGTTCTTTTAGGCTTAGTGAGAGGTCCGTAAGTTGTTTAAACGTCTTAGAATAGATTTCCTTGCGTTCTAGGATACCTTCTAAGTCAAACTCCTGAATGAACTGTGCACAGTCTGCAAGAACAGCCTTGTTTTTATCAATATTGTCTAAAAGCAGTTCTTTTTGGGTTGTTTTTTTGTTGATCTCGCTTAAAACAGACTTGATATCAATGTCGACTTCTTTTTGCGAGTCGATTTGATGCTGAATGCTGCTTTTCTTTTCTTTCATACTGTCTAGCACCACATTTAGCTCATTGCAGCGAAGTTTAACGTTCAAGATCTTGTCGCTCAGATCTGCAAGGGTTTCATTTTCGCCTTCAATCTGTGCATCATAGTCTGTTCCTTCAAGACCCTTAACCAGGGCTCGCTTATCTTGTGAGATTTCTTTTGCTTTCTTGAACTTTTTATCTAAGATCTCAAGATCAAGGAACTTGGCTAGGATTTCTTTGCGTTTTGTTGTGCCTTCGTTGATAAAGTTAAGTGAGTTCATCTGGGACATCATTGACGTAAGAAGGAAGTCATCCAAGGAGCCAAGGTATCGCCTAATGTTCTTGTCTGTTTCATTTCTTGTTTGACCGTTCAAGCACTCTGTCTCGCCGGTTGCCGGGTCATACACCGAGAAGGTTAGGTCAGTTTTTGCTTCTGTGCTTTCTTTTCCGTGCAAACGCTTTGTGTATTTTGTGCTTTCTCTCTTGATTGTAAAAACTTTCGTTCCAATAGAGAACTTTACTTCTCCAAGGGCGGCATCTTTGTCTTGGTTGATAAGATCAACGTTCTTGCGAACAGATTTAGAACTGGAGTTGAATATTGTATAGAGAATACTATCGATAATAGATGATTTTCCGGAATAGTTCTTACCAAAGACACCCACAATGCCGTTGAGACTTGAAAAATCCACCGAATTGCCGGCGCCGTAGTTGAAAAGGTTGTCAAACTTAAAGTTGGCCAGATTCCAGTGAATATTTCGCTTTGTTTCTTCA
>Ga0098056_1000652_pt1 | contig 14367 bp, 6 predicted proteins | sample 17BtaG_FD_92583 | JGI IMG/M metagenome (GOLD analysis project Ga0098056, IMG submission 92583) | Marine viral communities from the Subarctic Pacific Ocean - 17B_ETSP_OMZ_AT15314_CsCl metaG | ecosystem: Environmental > Aquatic > Marine > Oceanic | place: Subarctic Pacific Ocean | collected 2015-01-18
CAATAACCACTCGACCCATAATTATCCACACCCACAAAAACTCCACTAGTTGGGGAATTAACTCCCGCTACTTGGTGTGTCCAGTTGATGTTCATATTCCATATTTTAACATCTGTATTAGATGTGTCACAACAATTATTAAATGAAAGTGTGTCGTCACACCAACAACTAATTGTGTTTGCTGTGTTATAGATACTAGTAGTAGTCATGGGATTAGCGGATGATGCGGGATAAACTCTTACCCTCATACAAACATCGTCCATTTCAGTCGTTATCCCACTAAAGTTTGGTATATTTCTATCTATGGTTAACCAGAGTGAAGCATTAGTTTGTGCGGAATCACTATTACCCGCTGTTACTTGATAAAATAAGGTTGTGGAGGCGGCACTGTAATTAAGTTGGGAACATCCTCCACCAGAAAATTCATAAGTGACAGAAATTAAATCTCCTATTACTGGTGAATATTGTTGTAAAGAACACATAGTTGTTGCTGAGACTAAATGTACTTGATTTGACCCTGTCAAAGATACCGCACATAATTTCCAGTTTGATGATAGAGTATATGAACCTCCAGTATTAGCAGTAAAATATGTGTAGGAACCTTGTCCTGCGGCTGTATTATCCGTGGTCCCAGTAAAAAATCCTCTTTGAGTTGCTGTATTATAAACATCATTTTGTTGGTGTTGAGGTATGGTTGGCCCAAAAGTGTCCCCACTACTTAACCCACCTACTAGTGGGTATTTTACATGTCCTTTATTCTTCTCAGGCATTGGGTTGAGGTTCTGTGCGTTATGTTCTGCCTGTAATATATTTAAACCTGGAATTGCTGCGGGCATTTGTGAGTAACAATCGTAGTTAACCTCACTATCCCCTATCTGGAAAAGACCTATATTTAATTTTCCTTCTGATAGTTTTCTTCTACCGGCGTCGGTAAGACGAGCGACTATCGCTCCTTGTGTACTGTTTTTAATTATATAACTCATAGTTTTTTACTTTATACATAAATACATTTTATTTCAAAATGTTTAATACCCACCCCTAAATCCTATAGCCCCACCTGGACCAATTTTTTTACTTGGGTCTATACCGGTTGGGGAGTAGAATACATTTCTTGTTATTTCAAAGGGAACTATGTCCGTTTGACTTGTAGCATATACACTTTCACCATTTAATAGTGGGTATTGTCTGGTGATAGATACTCTATATTTGTAATTACCTGGAGATGGTGGTAGGAGAATAAATGAAGTATATATAGCACCCACTCTGTCAGCACCTACTGTTTCACTTAATTCTTGTACTATATTACCGTCTTCATTAAATAATCTAACTCTAACAACATCCTTTAAAGCTTTATCTTTTAAGTAATTAATTGGTATTTGTGGTTCTTTATTCATACTCAATCCTGCCAACATATAAATTGTTTTGTAAAATAAGGCAATTGTGTCTCCGGATTGGTATGTGTCTATAGAAGATAGTAGTTGTATCCTCGTATCACTTACTTTAGTATATCCGGATATTCCTTCACCTTGTGTTACACCATTTATTGCTAATGAGACAGCCCCAAATGATTGTTTTTCTAAATTAATATAGTAATAACCATTTTCTTCAAATATCATTTCTGTGTCGGTAGTGGTAACAGTTTCTGGGATAGTAAAGAATTGTGCCCAAGAACCACCGGCTGCATCATAAATAAATTGTAGTTGGTCTCCGTTCTGTACTGTTTCCGGGAAAAAAGTTACTGCTCTATTACCTAAGGATAGTTGGTAGTCCCCCGTAGGTAATATGGTATGGTAGTTAGATATGTCAGCTCCCGCAGATGAAGTCATTGGTGAGTGAAATGTGGTACCAGAACGACCTTCCGCCACAACAATACCATTTACTGTAACAAATGGTATACTAGGACGTGCACTTCTAATATCATGTCTATATGTTGCACTACTAAAAGTTACGTCGGTTGGGTCCGGCATATTACTTACCACCGCAGTGTCTATCATCATTTGAGGTATGGAGAATGGTATCCTAAAATCATCCAATGTAAGTATCGGTATTGGTGGGTCTTTGACTAAAGCCATATAAAAATCTTGGCTAGTGGATACATTAGTACTAGGTGGGTAAGCTGCTGTATCAATCCAAACATCATTAGGTGATGTTTTGTCTTTGAATAGGTAACTTGGCCTAACTATGTATTCCCAACTACTTCCGGTACAAAATCCAGACCATGGGATAAAAGTACTAGCACTTAATATAGTACTTTGACTACTCTCATCATAATAACTCGGTAAAGTATCAAAAATTGCTTCATATACTGGTGATGTAGCTACCATATCTTCTTCTGTAATATAAGGATATATTCTAAATTTAGCGTACATATTACCAAATAACATATCTGTATTATTACCACCATAATATACTTTTATTTCTCCCCCACCACCTTCACTTGCATTATAAACTGATAATGCGGGTTTATTACCAATTTGTGCACTTAATTTAACATTTGGTTTACTTAAACCAACAATACTCACACTAGGTGATGGCATTGTTTGTAAGGTTACATTAACCCTTGGTTTAACTTGGGGTACATTTGGTTCTGTGGAACTATAGCTTGTATTATTATTAGTTTCTATTATATTCGTTGTTGTGCCTGTAGTGGCAGTTATAGTTATAGTGTTTGATGGTCCTTGTGATGCGGCACAATCTGGTGGGAAAATATCTTGTTGTGATGGATTACCAGTAAACGTTATATGGTAAAAACTTAGTGCTGGTTGGGAAGCCTGACCATAACCTATCCTTTTGGACCCCAAAAACTTACATAGGTCGTACCTCTCTAGGAAATCATAACTATCATAAGAAGAAAAACTATTTCCGGACCATGTAGTTACGTCTAACAGATTGAAGTTGATGTCGTATCTAGAATTATATGCGTTAGCATCACCTATAGCGATAGTAGCACTACTTCCTGTACCCATTGTTTCTGTAAATTGTATATGGAAGTGTTCTCCAGTAGTACCTGAACGATTTATTTTAACCCTTACCGCACCCATATTATCCCACACACCGGTACCCGCACTAAACGGCGTTAAATAGTCAGAATAAGTAGCTAATGTTATTTTACCAGCATTAGGGTTAACAGTGGTACAAGCTCCCTCAAAACAATCTCTGAATTGGTACCCATCTCTTTTTATACCGTATCCACTCATAGCTGCGTTATGACCGATAGATATATTTCCTGATGTTCCATTCGCTTGTAAGAATAAAGTATAGGTCACACCTGAAGGACCATATTTTGCGTCATCATCTCTAAATGCTGCTAAGAATAGGTATAAACTATCATTATCAGCAGTAGCATTAAATGTGGTTTGCCATGAATAATTGTTATATGAACATAAACTTAACATCCCACCCAAACTAGAATTATTTGCTGTAGAACTTGCATACAACTTACCATTAGTTCCACCGTCAGGATATATACCACTAAATGCTGCTACATTACCCGTACTAGGGTCAACTGTAACATCTACCGCTGATACATTCGCTAAAGAGAATCCTGAAGTAGACCCTGTTAAATCAACACTTTTTGGGTTTCCTGCTATTCCGTAATTTTGGCGTGGGTCATAAGTTGCCCAACTAATTACAGCCCCATAATTAGGCCATAAAAACTCAAATTTATTAAGTATAGTGTTATAATAAAATTTACCTATATTACCAACAGTTCTAGCTATATCTGGACCTACATCAACATCTCCTTCTTCTATTGTACCATCTACTCTGGTTAATGCACTTGCACCTAAATACCAATCTTGCCCTAAATCTGTTTTTCTAGTTAAAGTATCACCAGTGTAGAACCACACATAAGGGTTATCTGTATCTATAGTACCATCTGGTAGTAACCCTACCTCGTAATATATTTGAGTACCCCCTGTTGCTGGACCCCAAGTATTTGTAAAAGAGAGTTGGAAAGGTGCTCTTGGTAAAAAGTTTTCCCAAGTATTACCAATCACGCTATCTAAAAACCACCCATAAGATGTACCATTATCATTAAAATTATATTCTGTACATCCACTTTGTGATGGACGGGTTTCAAAATCTATAATTTTTTCCTCCATCACTGTAACGGTATATAATCCATTTTCTATCCCACTAAAAGAATGACGAGTATTACCAGTGTCCCCATAATATATGTCTACAAATTTATTATTTTTTCTTAATTCATAAGTGTAGGTCGGTGTTGTAGTTGTGGAATCTGCTACTGTTATAACCCCTTTCTTGTTTGGGTCTAGTATACAGTCATCATTTGTTAAGCTAGCTTCTATAGTAGGTACTGTAAAAGCACTTAATGTTATGGTGGTAGTTGCAGTTGCTCCTGTATAGTCTGTGATTGTCGCTACATAATCATCAGCACATAAGTTACTAATATCAAATGTGTCAGCGGTATATAAAGTATTAGTTCCAGACCAACTTACAAGATAGGGTGCACTATTAGTAGAAGCAGATATATTTGCTCCTATAATACTTCCATTACAAGAACCACTTAGTGTGTTAGTTAACTTGTAACCATTTAACTTCATATTACCTACATACGATATTGCTGACATTATTTATACATTTTTAACATTCTTCTTTTAATGGTATACAACCTCTTTTTTCACACCAATAATAACCTTCTTTACACACCCCCGCTTCTTCTTTTTCTTTTATAGATTTTTCTAATAACTTTTTTATTTCCTCTTTCGAGGTTGGTTTCCCTACTACACCCTTCTCAACTACATCAGCACTATCTATAACTGCTTCAGTTGCTGCTTCTTCTGTAGGGTCTGCTGGGTCTTTTGGTATGACGGGACCACCCCCACTTCTATCCATATCTTCACTTCTACATCTACCTATACAGTCATCCAAACTACTGTACATACCTGACGGGTCTTGGAAACAATTTCCGTCTCTACATGTGTACCTATCTCTACCCCCACTTTCACCATCTGACCCAGGACCGCTTGGTTTACCACTTGGTCCATCAGTTTCTTCGTCATCGTCATCTGGTTTTGGTGGACCTTCTGTCGTAGAAGTACTGGTTATGATACTTCCTTTTAATTTAATTGGTATGCCTGTTTCTGTAGATGATTGTGCATAATCTTTAAGTTCTGAACAATCTTCTATAATAACTGGTTTACATTTTGCGTGTATCTGGGTACAGTGTTTTCGAGAACTTTCTACACAATCAGTACAATTTTGACCTTCTAAGTCAGTAAAAATGTCAGTTATTCCGTATATTGGGTCTATCTCCAAGTATTCTGCAACATCTTGTCCACAATCACAAAAATACTTGCATATAGTTTGGTTGGGAAGAGTTTTTGGTTTAGGGTTGGAGTGGGAATTACTAGTTAATATAGTTATTTCTTTACCATCTATTGTTATTTTTTTATCTACATTTTCTACTTTCCATTTATCTGGTCTTGTTTTATGTAATATATCATAGTCACTTAATAGTTTTGTACCGGAACATGGTTTATAGAATGTACATGCTGGTGTAACTACTATATAATGTGTTAAATCATTTCCAAAGAAATTTTTAAATTTATTTATAATAACATAAGATTGTGTCACTTGTGGGAAATTAAAGTCACATTTTGCACCAAACTCACTATTGTATGTAGGGAGATAAAAACAAAATACACCTTCTTTTTTCATACTAGTTAATTTATTATTTGGACTATTAGTTAGTTGGTAGTCCTTGATTTGATTGTCTTCTAATAAATTTTTCCAATTATTTACTGGTTTCTGGGAGGTTAGGTCCCAAACTAGTTTATGGTTAGGTGCCGAACTATCTAAGAAAGTTTGTCTTAAAAATGATTGGGGTGTTATGGTTGGTCTTTTTATGTTACCACATTTACGGTCAGATAAATATAAGGTACCGTCTAATCTAACCTCATTATTCATCCCATCAGTTCTCATCTTAAATGGTTTAGACTGTTTACTAGCGTCAAAAAATAAATTCTTATAAATTACTGAAGTGGATAATTTAACCCCCCTATACCACGGTGACGCAGTTTTATTTCCTAAGGTATCTAGTTGGTGTCCTAGGTTAACGTCTAGGTTAGTTGTCCCTCCACCACCAAAATAATTACCTTTCGATATCGACTCCCAATTCAAATCATAAGCTAATTCTATAATGTCTCCAGCTGCTAAAGTTATTAACCCAGTATCTAAAACTATTGGTATTTGTCTGGAGAATATGGTGGTAGCGGATGCTCCTGTAGTTATACACACATTATATGTGTTAGAAAATTTGTCATTTTCACTAACATCTAATGTTAAGTAATTATCTGCGTACCCATCAACATTTGCTCTTTTAACTGTTGTTGTCACAATTGTACTTGGGGTTCCTGAGGTACCTCCGGTTACCCCACCAGTTGTAGACCCACTTGAGTATTTTAATAGTGAAGCCGCAAAATTAAATTTCATGATACCACTATTAATTGGTGTTTCGTCCCACCAACCATCACCTGGCCTTTTATACCTATATCCTGGATGTGCTTTACCTCCCGTATCTTGTAATGTGGTTCTTGTTTCGTCTTCACCCCCTTGAATTATTGACGTGTTTATTAGTCTTTTGGTTTGGTAGTCATTTTGTGGAAATACTCCCGTGGTAGCTGTAATCCCACTAGGACAAATACGACTTACATAGTCACACCACTTAGTATCTGTATATTTAATATTTAAAAATGCTTTATAGGTAAATCTGTATATCCCACTACTTTTAACTGTATATGTCATATAATGTTTAGGGTTATCCTCGTCTAACGCTAAGGACCCACCAGAATTTCCACTATATACCCCACTAAAACTATATGGTTTATATTGTTTATTAACATCATTAATCATTGGGTAGATATTTTCTCTCTCCATATTACTTATAGGGATACATGTAGTACCCGTAGTAGCAGAATGTGCTGAGAATGAGTCACCACTTACATGTAAATCATACGTGTAGTTAGGTTCGTAGATTGAGGATGTTGTTGATGTAAATGACGAGTATATGTCTACTTCTTTTACACCATATGTTGTTAAATAGAAATCTGTAATACTATTGGCACTTATTGGTGCGTAAGAGTATAATTCTGTTAAAAGTTGTTGGTTTTCACTTTTATTATCTTTACCTGTTACAGGTCCTATAGTTGGGTTATAGTGGTAATCTCCAACATATGGTTGTCCGTTTAATTGTCTTAGCAGTGTCCCATCACTATACATTTCTTTGGATACTCCTGCTTTATTATTTACTTTGGTTTTTTTCCTTGGGCAAATTAATATATTTTTTATATATGAATCACTATCATAAGTAAATTTTACATCGTTATACTCATCTAACATAGACCTTTCAATCCACTGAGATATTTTACTATATGTTCTTTTAGCTCTATTAATAGTATTTCTACTATTAGCTTTAGTATTTACCACGGGATAGGTCTCTATATTACCAATTTGTTGTTGTTTTAATTTTTCAGAAAAAGCTATTAGTTGTTCTTTATTATTAAATGATAGTGAAAGGCATTTGTCACTTCCGGATACAATTTTATTATCTCTTAACTCATTAATCCAACCTAATGGATATAACTCTTTTCCGTTTTTTATTACTTTTCTACTAGTTTTTATTTTACCATCTTCTACTTCTCTGGATATATTATATGGTATCTCAATAATATTACTTTTAGTAAGACCTACACCTTCTAGATTGGTGTTTAAGTTTGTAGGGTTCTGTATAGTATACACATCACTACTAATTAATGTTAATGATGAAGCATCGACATTTTGTGAAACTAGCGCTTTATTATAGTCAAATATTACTTCTCTGGAAGCTAAATCATTACTTGTAAGTTCTATATAAGTTGTATCTAACTCTACATTAGGGGTTACATTTATTACTTGTTGTGGAACACTTATAGGGATTTCCGTACCTTGGATTATGGTTATTTCTTCTTTTTGTGTTTTAAACCCTAATGATTTTATATACTGTCCTTCTGACTGTATATGGAGGTCCATATCAAAAGAGTATTGTTGAGCTATGTCCTTACTTATATTAGCCCCTGGTAATAACATTTGTAGTGAATGGAATTTACCCATTACTATACTTTCAAAAGGTAACATTGCTCCTACACCTCTTACTGTAGTTCGTGGTTGTTGTGTGGAAAAATATTGTGGGTGGGATAGAAAAGCACCAAAACCATTTCCTTTAACACTCTCAAATCCATGTACCCCCTTAGTTGTTTTAAACACTTCTAAAAATAAATCTGTTTTTCTTAATCTAAATATATCTAGGTGTTGTTGAACTTGTAGGTGGTTAGCGGAAAATCTTAAAAAGAGTCTTTCTTTTTCTCCTTGTGTCATACAAATAACTTCTACTAAATTATCAGTATTATATGTTAGAGTTAAACATTTTTTCTTATTGTAGGATTTTGTAGTGGTAACGCCAGGTACGTTAGAGAGGAATATTATAAATTTAATATCTTCTCCTAATACCCTACAATCTATATGTGTTTTATATGTTTTACTAGCCATAACTTTTAATAATTTCTACCCATTGTGGTGTTTCCTCCTCTTGGCATCCCTCCCGATGGACCACTCATATTTATATTAGTACCACCACCACCTCTTCTACCCGTTTGTACATTTTCAGTTGGTGTTAAGGTGTAATTTTCTAACCAACTTAGGTCGTCAAACCCTAATTCTTTTAATCCTTTTATATATAATAAATTATCTGTACTTCCTTTTTTTGTAAAGACTGTTTTGGCGGTGAATTCTTTTTTATTTGTTTGGTAACTATTTGCTAGTTTATTAGTTTCTTTACTAAGTAAAGCACTACCTATGGCCTTATTTTGGTTATTTATGTTATAGGATGTCGCGTAACTAGAGAGTGGTATAGTTCCTGTCCCGGAAAATAAATTATTATAGTAGGTAGTTCCGGTTTGTGGTGGTGTAGGCATTGCCATCATTCTAGCAGAATTACTAAATAATGGCCATGGGTAACCTGTGAATCCTGTACTAGATACAGTAGCAGAAAAAGATAATACATCTGCTAATGGGTCACCACTAACACTAAAACACTTATATACAAATTTATCACGATGGAAGGCGGAATTCTCAACCTTCATACCACTTGTCCATAGTGTAGTTGCTGGAAACATTTGTTCAACTATCTTTATCCAATAATCACCTAAAGCTTGGGTATAGTTAATCATCTTTTGGTAGGTATACTGATTGTTCTCCCCACAATTAGTATTTAGATAATCTAGATAAATTTGTTGTAGAGTTGGGTAACCACCGGTTTTACCGTCATTTATAGTCATTCTGTTTTTTGCGTCTATGAAAACTTTCCAGAAATGATTTTTAAATGTTTTGAAGTCTAGGGTCTTGGCATTTATTTGTGGGTTTGTTGAATCCCATACACCACCTGGTCTAGGGTATGGGGCTGGTAATGTCCCACCACTAAAAAAACAATCCGACCTAACAGATTGTTGCCACACATCATAAGTTAATCCTTGTCCTATATTTAAAGAAAGGTCTACATTTTTTACATTTATAACTAATTTTTCATTTTGTGTTTGGTAATACGCTCCTCTGTTGTTGAAGTCGTAGTCACGGTATTGTGTACCTTCTTTGAGTACCCAAGATTTTTTATCATCCAGTATTCTAGTAAGACCAAACCCAAATGACATATGGGGAAATCTTCTAAATCTATCTAGGTATGGTGCTTTTACTAAATTAGAGTATTGTCCCATTGTCCAAAACCCACCCCAGGTAAATTCAGCAAATTTACTTACCGCGTTCGGGGTACACCCAGTTAAAGTAGACGCACTGAGATTTAATACTAATTCTGACTTATGTTCCTCATTCATCTCAAACCACCCAGCACCTCGTTGGAAGAAATAACTTTCTGTATATCTTGGTTTGGTTGGGTATCCTTGTTGGTCTATTGGATAGTCGTCTAAAATAAATGGATTAAATGTTGTGCCTGTTCGTATATAATATTGGGCAAATGGTATACTATATTGTAGAGTATCAGTTGTGTACGACCCACCTGATATTTTTTCCCACTGATAATCAAATTTATTTTGTATGGTTTTATATTCCGCAATATCCCCACCTTGATTTTTCGTCCACTGGAATCTCACGCCAGGATTTAAATTAATTGGTGCCCCAGCTATAACAACATATTCATTAAACTCTACTAAAGCTTCTGGTGCCCCTAATAAAGTTAAAAGAAATTCTATAGATTTTCTTGTTCCTTTTGACTTAAATAAATAAGCGGTATTAAGTAATATTCTTTTATATAATTCAATATCTAATTCTGCTGGTGTTTTGGCTATACTGGTTCCTGAATATTCTGGGGTACTAACCCCTAAAACACTATCTAAGAATGTAGTGTTATTTAATGTACTTGGTGTTGACCAACCTAAAGTTTTTGCAAAATTCTTTATTAATTCATTAGGTATAGTATTTTTGTTATCATACGCCACATTAGTCATATAAGCTATACCATCAACAAAAGTTTTTATGTCGTCAAAACTTCTACCATAAATCTGTAGTGTTTTTTCTATGTGTTGGTTTGTGCCATCAAATTCCTTTAGTTGGGGTGCGGTTAAGAATCTAGAAACTAAATTTGTTTTTTCTCTGTCAATTTCATCCCCTAAATCCGCTAATTTTATTAAATAGTTAGTATACCTATCACTAGTTACATCTATATTTACATTATCTTCTAAAGGCCAAGTTTGTTTTACTTTCCCATAATATTTTACACCATTTGTAGTTTCTTTTACTACTTGGAAAACAGAAGTGTATATCGGGGTTATGTCTCTGTTAAGTAAGAATTTTTCTACATTATTAAAATTATTAAATTCTTCCTGTGTTTGATTTTGTGTTGGCTTTATATAAAAGGTTTCTATTGTTGAGGTTACTATTGTTCCTCCGGTCTCTGGTAGGTTGAATGGGTTACCTTCTACAGTGAATTCTATATAGTCGTTAGTTGTAGTTTGTGGTTTAAATTCTTTAATTCTATATTCTTTTTCCCCGATTTGACCACTAAAACTTAAAGCGTATTTCTTAAATTCAGTAGTTATATTCCTAATTGGGGATACGGTCCCGTCAGCAATACTTAATAAGGTATCTGCGGACACCCCAAAAGTATTAAAATTATTTATTATTTGTTCTTTACTTATATGTCCTGTTAAAAGATTACCATTTACTGTGAATTCAAGATTAAATGGGTTAGAAAGTATATTTACATTTGTTTTAAAGGTAGTTTCTTCAGTACTTAAACTATATAATATATCATAAGCTGTAGTATTACCAGAAACATAGTTGGCATTAACCCCATCTACAAATAATGCTGCGGGAAAAAAATTAACGATGTTTTGAGTGGCTACCGATAAACGTTTTTTTAATGACCCATACAACACAAAACTAGATATTTCACTCATATCATTATTAACAAAAACTTCTAAACTATTACTTGTTAATTTTTGAGCTAACGCTAAACTTTCATTACTTAAAGATTCTAGTGTTATCGGACTAGAAAATGTACCTAAATTATATTGTGGGGGTGTTGGTTGATTATATGAAGGTTGGGTGTAAAAATTCCCCAGGGTCATTTGTTGTGACCCCATGTATTGATTTCCGACTAAAAAATCACTAAATGTATCCCCTCCGTTGTTAGGGGCCGGTGGATATCTAAATCGATTACTAGCCATAATTACTAAAAGTTAGTTATTGTACCAAACGCTTGACTAAAATCAATATTGTTTCCTCTATTTTGTTTTACTTCAAATAATTGTCCATTAAATTGGTCTCTAACTTCATATAGGTCATATTGCATGTATATGTTGTTAGTTCCTGATAAATCATATAGAGTATAAATTCCATTATCGATAGATTTGGCTTGGTTTCCATATAATGCAATGGCAAGTGTCTCGAAATCGTGGTCTACCATTTCTATATCGAGTACGGTTGGATTAAAGTAGGTGTTAGTGATTATGACTGATTGTCCTGGCTGTCCAATAAATGGGATAGCATTGGGGTTATTCGATGGTGCACTAGTAGGTGTTAAGGTACAATACACTAAATTAGTTTTTGCGTTTGTATAAACGTACCTAGGGGATGTTTGACTTGGGTTTGTGTTATTTTGTTCTACGGTTGTGCAGTAAAAGTTAGATGTGACGATTCTATAGAAATTATTTATTTTTGCTCCACTGTCAGCGTCTAAGTACTCTATTCTATAACCAACTAAGTCCATCGGAGAAAATCTATTTCTGAATTGTGCGGGTATACTATTCAAATCAAAGACCAATCCTTTTACATTAGGTAACGATGAAAGTATTCCACAATCTAGAATTGTAGTTCTAATTTCTAGTGGTCTTATATAAACAGTGTATATTCCTTTATTAGAAAAAATTGCTGCGGGAAGCTGTAAATCATAAAGACCACCTAGTATTTCACCTACGGGACCACCAGTTTGTACTCCATTGTGTAATATAGGGGTTAAGACACTAGCGGCGTTTACTTCAAAAACAGAAACTGGTGAACTAGAGTCTCGGTCTGCTTGTTGGTGTACTATTATTTGTACATCTTCTACTTTTACGTCTGCTGGTCTTTTAATTCCGTATGCTCCTAATGCCATCGTCTATGGTTGTTTATCTACTTTATAATAGCCGTATCCATGTAATTCTAAATCACCGGTACTATTTATTTGTCCTAATCTTTGTGGTTTTTCAAATACTGTTATTTTACCCCTTTCAATAAATATATTTGACCTTACTTCTGGTCTTTGGCACACATTCATTAATACCTCTAATTTTGTTAAAGGTAAAATACACCCAGTTACTTTTACTTCGTTTAATGCCATTACTTATTTTATAATAAATATCATAACACTTATTTCTATACTGATTCTGATGTGGTAAAATATTTTTTATAATCTCTTAAATAAATCTCATCATCGTATTTGAATCCTTTGTTTATTCTTTCTATTTGTTTTTGGGATGGAAATTGTAGTCTGGTAACCCACAATCCCTCAATAACTTCCTCATCTATATTCCAATTAGAGACTATTCTACCATCTCTTTTAACATGAGGAGCATAAGCTAACCCTACTTTTTCAAAACTATAAGGTTTACAATTTTTTATCCCTCCTCTATAACAAACTTTATTTAATTCTACATTTTCTCTATTTTGGTAATAAACATCTATATAAAAATCACATTGTTCTAACGCTATTCGTGATAAATCTACCAATGTGTCTCTAATGGATTCTAAAGTATTATCCCCATCATCAATTAAAATAATATCTATATCCCAACTTTTCCAAGTTAAATTACCATTAATATAATTAGGGAAAGAACCAGTTAACAATAAATCAAAATTATTAAAATATGGTTTATTTTCTATTATATTTAACCATTTTTCAAACCTTTTAAGAGTTGGTCTATACAATTTTTTTGTAACTTTAATTGGCCCTACTTCAAATTTAAACGTCTTTCCGAAATCTATTTCTTCTTTTAAACTTTTCATTATGATAAAATTTCTGATTGTGGGTCGGGTGCAATTATTATTTTCTCACACCTACAAGTAACGGTATTCCATACTTGTCCTTTTGGACATCCTTCTATAGGTGGTGTACAAGGGCCCTCCCCTCTAACACACTCACATTTAACCCAATCCCAATAATGACCCCTAGCACAACTTTCTGTTTGTATACAAGGTTCTCCAGTCACCCAATCATCCTCAAAAGGAGGAGGAGGGGGAGGCCCAATGATTATAGGTATACACCTACATTGTGCTTGGTTCCAAACCTGTCCTTTTGGACATTTTTTTGGTATACAACACTTATTTGAGGGTTGTGGTGTCCACCCAATTCCCAACCAAAATTCACAATCACACGGATTCGCATTAGATTGGAGATTTTGGTAGGTCCACGTTCCATTTTTATTAAGTTTCCCACAACACTCTTTACATGGGGTTACTGGGGGAGGACAAGGTGAACTTTGACATTGTGGAAGACTCGTATATGGCCCTGCTGGGTCTGGTGTACATGCCATATTACCAGGATTACCCAGTACTGGTTGGTTTGTACAAGCGTAGTTCATACTAGTTACCCCACCACCACATGGTACACCTAGTGTAGGGCTACAACTAACCCAACCATAGATTATTCCGTTATTCATATTTGTTGAACCGTAATATTCCCAATTCCCATCAGTTGGGTCGATATCGTATATAGAACAAGGAGCTGAAGCTGGAAAACCTGGTCCTTCAAACGGGTCATCGTGGTCAATCCATCCAGGACCAAAATCATTAGGGTCTCCATTAGGTGAACCCATACAACAA
>Ga0098056_1000653_pt1 | contig 14363 bp, 16 predicted proteins | sample 17BtaG_FD_92583 | JGI IMG/M metagenome (GOLD analysis project Ga0098056, IMG submission 92583) | Marine viral communities from the Subarctic Pacific Ocean - 17B_ETSP_OMZ_AT15314_CsCl metaG | ecosystem: Environmental > Aquatic > Marine > Oceanic | place: Subarctic Pacific Ocean | collected...
ACAAAAATGTTACACAAATGTAACACTCCTGTAACATTAGGCCACGGCCTTTCCAAAATTTGTAAGTAAAGTTTTGTTATTTTTCTTAGACTTACTGTATTTCTTAAACTGTGATTGTATTTGTCCCTTTGTCGCATCTTCTGCAACATCGAATCCATCGTCCTCAGTATTTAAGAATTTACCATTTTTGACAATATAGTACTCGTTGTATCCAAGAGTATTTTGAAATGTAACACATTTGTGTTTATTATATTGTCTGTTATAAGGCTTACGTTCATCGTTATCGTACATTCCATATCCTTCGCCGTCAACTCTGGCGTCTGATATTTTGTACCAGAAATTAGATGAACCATCAGCAATAAAGAACCCAAGAGTTTTGACTCCATATCTCTTTTGAATATTGTTTAAAAGAGCTTTGGTTCCCCATCTGCCTCGATCCGGTAATTCAACCTTCTTGCCGTCAATATTAATTACACATTTGCCATAAGTATCACTATTAACATATTTAATTGTAGATGATTTTGCGATTTGACATCTGTTTGCATCGCCATCTGATAGGACAACCAGGTTCATTTTATCAACTGCATTCTTAATTTTAAAGTCCTTTATAATGCTGTGTGATTTAACAAGAGCCTCATTTAATGGAGTTGAACCATAGTCCTCAAATTTAGAAAGAATTGCTCTTTCGTCATATGAATATTCACTAGTACAAAGAACCTTTCTGAGATAAATGTGGAATAATGCATCTTCGTAATCATTCTTTTTTAGTTTAGAGTTAATAATCTGAGGCATTGATAATCCACCGTGATCTAATTCACTCTCTCTTGTACTAGGTCCAGTGTATTCCTCTTCTTTGTGGCCCCAACCCCAAGCATCTCTGCCTAGATTAATATTAGTGGAAGTAAACCCATAAACATCGAATGGTATGTTAACTGTTTTACAGAAAACAACTAAATGTAATAGTTGGTCCATAACCTGAGCCATTGTATTTGACATTGAACCAGAGTAATCAATTAACATCATCATACCATGATTTTTAGAGTCAGCCAATTTAGTAACTCTTGCAAAGATATCATCATTGGTTTTATATGACCATAATCTGTTAACATCGATTGAACCAGTCTTTGCAGTTTGAGCTCTGGTATATCTGTAAGCTGCTTTTCTCATTTCGAACTCTTTAACAGCATAATTAGTATTTCTTTTAACTTCTTTTAGATAAGCTTTGAACTCTGCTCTGCAACTTTCGTATTTTGCAATCTCAGTTTTTGCTTTTCTGTCAGCAGCCAACTCTTCGTATGATATAACAATTCTGTCAGATATATCTTTTCTGAATTCATTACCGACAGAAATCTGTTGACCTCTTTCGTCTTTATCTAAGAGAGTGTGTTCTTTTCTTCTGAAGGCTTCATCAGTTTCTGAAACATCTTCTTCCATAGGAGTTTGATTTTCGACACTACCTTGGTATTCGTCATCATCACTTGCATCTCCTGCAGTAGATTTATTTTCGGTAGCTCCTGATTCGTCAGTGTCTGTTTCTTGGTTAGAAGCTTCTGTTTTAGTATCTTGTTCGTCATTTGATTCCTCCTTATCATAATCATCATGACCACCAGGACCTTCCTGTGTTTTTTCTTTATTGTCCTGTAGGTCCTGTGTACCATTTTGTGGTTCAGGTTTTTGAATTAGTTCTTCTTGATTTTCTTTAGTATATGCAAGAACATCTCTAACCAAGTCCAATACCTCAGCAAAGGTTTGAGTTTTCATTGCTCTTTGGTAATATACAATCTCTTCAGAATTAAAAGGTACATCTAGTAAATTACCAACTTTAGCCTTTAGGTTAATTTTGTCGATTAATTTAACATTATCCCAATCTGTGTTAAGGATATCATCTCCAAAGAAACCATCATCAAATAGTTTTTTGTATCCTCTGGACATAGGACCAACAAGTCCAGCATAATTTTCTTTTATGTGTCTTTCGATTCTTGCGTCTTCGATAACATTAATATATGTTCTAGGACAACCCTCTAGTTTTTCAGGGCTGTCATGCCAACCTTCGAATGGAGTATATAATGCGTGTCCAACTTCGTGACCAATTAATAGGTCAGCAACATCGTTACCCATATCTTTCCATTGAGGTAAACCTAATACTCTATCTTTAATGTCAAACCACGCTGTGTGATAGTTACCATATTGAACAGTAATATCTTCTTTTGCCAATAGTTTTGCTAGTGTTGATTTATGTTTCATTATACGATTTGCCCTATAGTGATTAATAGTAAAAGACCACCCAAAGTTGAAACGAAGTCCCAATCTAAGAGTCCTAATTGTTGTAATTTATGTATCATAATTCACTCCTTATCATTAAATTATGGTACCATTATACCATAGCTAGAGCAAATGTAAACACTTTTTTGTAAAAGTAACAAGATTGTAACATAGTTGTTACACAAATGTAACAAAACTTTGAAATGGTGGAGCTAGAGGGAATCGAACCCACGACCTATTGGTTGCAAACCAATCGCTCTCCCTACTGAGCTATAGCCCCACGACTATTTAATTTTAGAGAAATTCTTTTGTTTAAAGAACTCTATTTTGGACCTAAACTTATTCTCTAATATTTCTCCTTTATGAGATATAATAAAGACATTGGTACCATCTTCTAGTGTAGTTAGAATTTTGGTTAAGTTTTCGATGCCATCGTGGTCCAAAGAACTATCAAAGGTTTCATCGAGTATCAGCAGATTAGTTGCTGCACTATTCTTGAGTTTGGCTATTTGCCTCCAAGTAAACAGCAACGATAAATCGATTCTTTGTTTTTCGCCTTCACTAAATGAGGCATAGTTAAATGAATCACGATGACGTGACCTAATGGTCTCATTGAAGTTTTCATCTAAGTGAAATGCTACAAAGAAGTCCAAAATTTGTAGATATTGATTAATTAACTTATTCATAACCGGTAGATATTGTTTAATGACTTTGGTTTTGATACCTGTATCCTTTAACATTTCTCCAATCACTTCATTATAAGTTCTTTCCTCAACATACTTTAATTTGTTTTCAGTTGATTTTTGCTTACCTCTTCTCATAGTGGATAATTCTTTTTTGGCTTGACCAGAATCACCAGACTGTGAGGTAAGTGTATTAATCTCTTTTTGAATCTTGTCTATTTCTTTTTGTAATAGAGCAATCTTATCATTATTTGAATTTATTTTATGCTGTCTTTGTCTGAGTTCATTAAGATGGTTTGCGATAGTTCTGCCTTCTTGCTCAGTTGTTCTAATCTCTTTTCTAAGTCCTTGCATTTCCTCTTGAACATCAGAAGCTGTAACCTTAATTTTAGATATTTTATCATTTTTAATTTCCTCAGTTATCTCCTGTTCACAGGTTGGACAATTATCATTCTCCTCATAGAATCTAGCATCTCCTACAAGTGTTTTGATTTTATCATTTAGACCTTTATCAAGAGATTTAACCTCAGTCATTTTCTCTATGTGATGTTTATGGTTCTTTTCCTCTTCAGTAATAAGTACAGATAGATTTTTACCTAACTCTTTTGATTCTACAAATATCTTATCTATATCTTTTTTGTGGGTCTCAATTGATTCTCTTTTACCTTCTATTTGGTCATGATTTAGAGCTTCTAGATTATTAATATATTTAGTCTGTGAATCAATCTTAGTATTAAGTAAATCTATTTGATGATTGATATCAGTCAATTGGTCTCTAATTACTGAATTACGCTCTTTCAGTAGTGTATTCATTTTAGAGAATATATTAATATCCAATAAATCTTCTATCACTGCTCTTCTTGACCAAGCTGGTAATTGCATAAATGGAATAAAAGAACTACTCCCTAATACAACAACCTGATGGAATGATTTGTGATTTAGTTTTAAAATATTAGTTTCAAGGTACTTTTGGTAATCACGCATATTAGATGCTTGATTGGTCATATTACCATTCTGCCATATTTCAAATCTGTTAGGTTTGATACCACGAACAATTTTAAAGTCCTGGTCACCTACAGTAAATTCAACTTCAACAACTGTTCTCTTATTATTAATAGAGTTAACCAATTGCATTTTGCCGATGTCACGGTGTGGTTTTCCAAAGAGTCCAAAAGATAAAGCATCAAGCAAAGTTGATTTTCCTGCTCCATTTTGGCCTACGATGAGTGTTGATGGGGTCCTATCTAATTGAATCGCGATAGGGTCGCTACCAGTGGAAAGGAAATTTTCCCACTTACATGATTTAAAATGTATCATACTACTTCTAGGTTCTGTGCCTCCGTATAGAGTTTTCTTAACTCAATTTTTATATGGTCTTTGTCCAAATCAGTTTCCACTGCATCGACATATGAATCTAGAAGGGTCGTAGTATCTTCAAGGGATATTTTCTCGTCATCGACGCTTTCTCCCAGATACTCTTCAAAAGATTCTGCAATCTTTAGTTCATATGTTTCAATACTTTGTAGCCTATCTACAAATTGGTCGAACATATATAAGTCATTTTTATTTATAACAATTAGTTTTATAAATTTATGTTCAAATTGTTTAACATCTACCTTACTGTAATCAGTTTTGGCATCATCATATATTACCTTTTTAAACATAGTAATTGGATTTCGTACTGGTGTAATCTCTCTTGTTTCAGTATCCAATACATGGAAATATTTTGGGTCATCCACATCAGCCCAGGTAAATTCCATTTGCGAACCTAGATAGTGTACATTTTCTCTACTTGATTTAGTATGGAAATGACCAGATAGAACCATTTCAAACCTTGAAAAAGTATCTGCATGGTCCATGCCGTGAGGATTAGGTATTCCAGCCATCATCTCAAAACCTTTTAATTCCAAATGAGCACCAAGGATAGGAGCCTTGCATTTAGCAATAAAGTCCATATATTCATTATAGTTACTATTATTAATCCATGGTACCACAGCAACATCCAATCCGCCATAATTCAGCACTGTTGGCTTCATAACGATATTAACATTGGAGGTAAAGTAACCTAATAGTTCTTTAAGAGAACATAATTCGTTTGTATTTTTAAAGTATACATCATGGTTACCTGGAATAATATCCATAGTAATACCAGCATCTCTTAATGGTTCTAAAAAGTGTTTTCTGTTTGCATTAAGTGCTTTAAAATTTACAAACTTACGATGTTCATAATAATCACCTAAGTGTAATATATTTGTAATATTATGTTCTTTTAAATACGGAAAGAATATCTCTCCATAAAATCTTTCATTATATTTTAAAAATATATCTGATGAATTTCTTACGCCACAATGCGTATCATTAAGTATTGCTACTTTCACGGACTGCCCTCATTTGTTCTTTTACCATTTTTCTTTGTAGTTTACCTATCCTTCTGGCCGCAACTTTGACCTTTTGTTCATATAGGTTTAATACTTTCCTTTTGGCATTTCTTTTCTTTTCTTTGACAAATTTCTTTTTATTTAAATTGACTTGTCGCCTTCTTTGTTTCTCACTTAAATGTTTCATGACATGAATAACTCCAGTTTTTTAGCTTTCTTTTCCTTTTTGGCAAACTCTTTTATTGCTGTATCTTTTTGCCTTACAGTACTAATTCTTTGTCTGAGTGTATCTACATAAGCCATTGTTTGTTCAGCTCCTGCATCGTCCATACCCATTGCAACAAAGTCCTCAATACCCATTTTCTCTATGAATCTAAATTTAATGTCCTGTTGTTTCTTCTCCTTGGTAATCCTACGGATAAATGCAAAATAGCATATCTGTGTGAAATAAGAAAAAGCATTAGGTTTTCCTGTCCTTGTAGAAGCTTCGATATTATAATTACCTATTGCCCTAAGACAATTTTCCACAGCATCCATAACCATTTCTTCTCTATAAGTATATCGTACAAAGTTTGGTCGATGTGATAAACCTTCTGCGATTCTTATAAAACATTTAGCTACATAATCATCTACTGTAGGTACTTTTTTATCTTCTGCTTTTGCTTTTTGAGCTCTAACTGCATAGTCCATAACGGCTTCAGAAAAGTCTCTATTGTTAACGTAATGTGGTTTTGCTTTAGCTTTAGCTGACATTTTATTTTTTCTCCATAATGTTATATTATATCATACTTTCAATCAAAAGTAAACATAAAAAGTTTTAACCTGCGTGTTTACATTTCCCCTTTTTTGTGATATAATAATATAGTATTGGCAGGGGCCAGAGGTATACTAAACTAATGTATTGTTTCCTTGGGTTCTGGTACATCCAGGTAGTCTTCTTCTATTAATTCCCTCTCTTTAGTAACCATATCTTGTACTGCTTCACTCATGGTCTGAAGTTTGTATTCTGGTCTCTTTGTATTGAGGACGAAATCAATGTATGTTTTATGTAGGTATTCATCAATTGGAACATGATGTACTACACGGTTTTTATATAACTTAAATACCTTTTGAGATGATAATGGAAACCAATGGGCAAATTGCATATTCCCTAGTAAATTAGGTAGCAATATGACTGGTCTTTCTATTATATAATTATTATCATTCTTTATATTTAGAACACCAATAACATCCTCTCCATTAATAAGTTTAAATTGTCTTATATTTAAGTTATCCATATTATATATTTATATCGTATAGTTTGTATTTAAATTTTTCTTTGGAATATATTTTAATTCTTTCAGCGGCATGCTGAAGGGTATAATTCTTCTTAGCCTTCCAATGTAAATCATCTGCAATGTCATATAACTTTGTATCTCTACCATCTTCTGATTTTCTTAATCCTCTTCCGATACTTTGAAGGACCCTAATTTGCGACTTAGATGGAGAAGCGAAGATAATATTATGTAAATTCCTAATGTTAATACCAGTGCTAAAAGTTCCAATGGAAGCAACAATAATGGCGTTCTTTTCCTTTTCAGTAATCTCACGGACCGATTCTCTTGTGTCGACATCTGTTTCTCCTGATACATAGAATAGTTTTCTATCTTTATCTATTTTATCTTGTAATAACCTGTGTAATGGTTTACCATGTTTTTCTACATAATTAAAAAGTACTAGTGTATTACCCTTTTGGTCTCTAGCTAAGTTCGCGATGAATTGATTCCTTGGGTCATATCCTACAATAAAATCAAGCTCTTGTTGATAACTATTTTTAATATGAGCCTTACATAAATTATCATGGTATTTTAAAATCAATACAGATATATCTAATTGACTTAATGAACCTCTATCCATTAATTCTTTTGAAGTAGTTACCTTATAAACAGGACCAAATAAACCTTCTAGTACTAATTGATGTGTTTGTGTTCCATCAAGTGTTCCTGTGGTACCTATACGAAGTTCCGCATTTACACATTTTTCCAATATTGATGTTAATGATTTAGCTTTGAATTGATGAGCTTCGTCTCCTATTACCATACCATAATCTTGGAACCAATCCAATTTTTCTTTATATATGGATTGCCATGTTGTAATAATAACTCTTTTATTTATGTTATATTTTTCTCTACCGGAATATATCCTATGGCATTCATCTTCATGATTCCATTCATCTGTTTGTGAATAATCGCCAAAGTCTGAATACATTTGCTCTACTAAAGATGTTGTTGGTACTATTAAGAGAACATTGGAATCATTAGAATCAAGGAATGACCTTATTGCCATGTATATAATAAGTGATTTACCTGAAGCTGTAGGAGATAATAATAGGCTTTTACGATTAGATAATGCATGTTCTAAGGCCTCCAATTGATAATCTCTAGGTGTGATTGGGTTACCACCAGCTGTAAGTGATAAACCATCAGTTATATATTTTGTATCTATTTGTTGTTTGGTTTCTGGGTTACCATTTTTATCATCTATAATGATGTGGTAATTACGAGGTTCGCAAAACTCTTTTAAGTATTTGTATAAACCTGTATATAATGTCTTTTTTCTTTGGTCGAATAATCTAATTTTGCCATCCCACATACGATTACGATATGCCGGCATAAATTTATAACCGGGAACAAAGAAACAAAAGTGTTCTGATAATTCTCGCTCGAGTGATGGTTCGCATTCAATGCGTAGGAAGGTTTCATTGACCTTAGAAACAATAAGGGATTCCATTACATACCTGATACAAATTTATGCCATTCAATTGCATTTTTAATCGACTGATGTCTCCACTTAATATTATCCATAATTTCTTTTAATGTATCAACCATTTCTTGTGTATAGTGAATTTTTGCTTGATGCTCCTGTATTACCGGGTCAGCATCATAGTATTTATCCATATCGCCTTTCAATACAGTTAGACCATTTAATGGGTCATAATCCCAACCTTTATTATCCAATTCTTCTTGTGATAATTTACCATTATAGTGATTGAATTTATCACGTAATAGTATTTTAAAGTCCATCTCTAACTTCTTGAGTTTTAGTTTGTTTACGGAATATAATTCTAGGTATTTGGAATGTAATTTGGCTGATTGTCTAGATGCCTCTCCGAGTTCCATCTCTTCGATAACACTATCCTTTTTCCACATTTCAATTATAGCTTCTAAATTATTCATATTATATATTATAACACATTTCTGTGTAAAAGTAAACCTGTTTAGGTTTTAAATTCAAAGTTTGTGTATGAGAATGTAATATCCATTTGAGCATACTCAACACTATCAGCTTGTGCATCAAATTCTACAGCACTTAAACTTGTTGGAAACAGACCAGAAAACTTAATTTCCTTTGTGACATTGTTATGTGATGAAAGTACCAATAATGTACCATCAACCTTTAGGTCTTCTGCATTCTTATCTTGTATTATATTATGCATCCAATCAAAAGTTTCAATATAATTTTCCATGTTTTCAGTAATATTAGCTCTAATTGATAAATCATCAAAGGCTAATCGGTCACCTGTAAATGATAAATTCACACCACGATATGGCATTTCAGAAGCACTTAAACTAATTGATGGTAATGTAGCCGCAACCACAAAATATTCCAAATTAGGATATAATGTATGGTCTACTTTTAATTGAAACCCTACTGGGCTAAGAAAGTTTTTGTTTGTAGTTAATGTTGCCATATAGTTATTTATACACGCTAAAATACTAACATAAAAAAAGGGACTCCGAAAAGTCCCTTTAAAGAATTAGATTTAACTAATTAGGTTTACACCATAATGTCGTCAACTCTGAAGATTCTGAAATACTGGTTAGATCTATCTGAACCAACATTATCAAGAGCCACGTAAGGGTTAGCAACCATTCCGTATCTTGTTTTGAATCCTATTCTTGGCTGGAAGTCATTCTCACCAACGGCTTTAACCATGGTTAAAGGAACGTATGGGCAGTAGAATAAACCAGCGTCGTATGGGTTAGTACCTCTGTAACCAACACAAACGAAGTCAACAGTTGAATATGGGTCAATATAAACCTTTACTCTTCCGTTAAGAACACCAGCAAAAGTATTACCTGTGTCATCAACATTTAAGTTTGCACTTAAAGCCGGAGTATAGTCTAAAAGACCAGCAGCTGCTAATGCTGAAGCAACATCTGAAGAACAGATAATGAAATTACCTTTTCCTCTTCTTGTTTCTTTAGCGATAACATTACATTCTCTTTCAATCTGCATGATTAAGCCTTTAAATCTCTCAACCATCCATCTTCCGTCTGAATCAGTGTTTACATCAAATATACCACTTACAGCAGTAGATGTTTGTAATGCACCAATTTTAGCAGTTTTAAGAACTGTTCTAACAACTTCTCTATTGATTTCAGCTAAGATTTCAGCAGATAAGATGTTTGCAAGTTCGCCTTCAGCATCCAATCCGTGGATTGCTTTAAGGTCTTGCGCTAGTTCCATTGTGTATTCAGCTTTTAGAGCTCTTGATTTAGCTGTTACTGTTGATTTCTCAATAGTGAAAGCCATTTCGCCGTAAGCTCCATCACCTGTTTCGCCAACACCTAATCTCTCAGCAGCTGCAGTAGATAGACCAGAACCAAATGTTGATACTGTATCTGCTTCGTCTGCAATTGTGCCGTCTGTGTCAGCGTCTGCAACACCACTTAACCCTGTTGGGTCAGCTTGATGTGTACCAGTTCCAGAGAAATCTGTATCAGCTTCATTGAATAAAGCTTCTGTTCCAGATTGTGAACTGTATTTTGATTTCATTGCGAAGATAAGTCCTGTAGGACCACTCATTGGTTGAACACCAGCGATATCGTAAGCAATTAAGTTAGGCATAGCTCTACGTACTAAAGAAATTAATACTGGGTCAAAAGTACCGATGTTATTCGGTGCTGAACCTGAACCAATATTGTTAGCTGCTGCAGCTTCAGAAATAAAATTTCCTTGTGCTTGAGCTCTTTCTTCTTGTAGGGCAACCTCTTGGTTTTCTAATAGTCTAGCTGTTACAGCTTTTCTATATCTGTCGGAAATTTCTGGAGCTGACTCGTGATTGAGAACTGGACCCCATTTTTCCATTAGTTTTGCGTCTGCGTTAAACATTTTTATTTCCCTTATTTTTTAAAGTGAGTTATAGCTTGAGTGTATCTGTTCATAGACTCTGATATAGTTTCTTCCTCAGAAACATTATCTTCACCTAATAAACTATCAACTTCGTCCACTGTTTCTTCAGTTTCTTCAGATTTGAAGTATGATTCTTTAACAGTTTTTACTTTCATTTCAAAAGTTTCTTTGTTATCGAATTCAATATCTTCCACTAAAGATGCTAATTTTTCAGCTTCAGTTTGTGCAAGCCCTGAAGATTGTTCTCTTACTACTTCTTGCTTTTCAAAGTTTTGAACAGCTTCATGTAATTTGATATTATCTTCTGTGGTTTTATTTAAAGTTTCCTCTAGCTCAGTTACTGACTCATTGAGTTCATCAACAAGGTCAACCTTACCTTCTGGTACTTCGATGTAGTGTTCTTTAAACACTGATTGTAGTGAAGTCATAAAGTCTTCAGCAATTTCGGTTCTTAGACCGTTTGTTACTGCAACTTCGTTCTCTTTCATCCAATTTTCAACTACATAGTTAAGGTATGAATCTACCTTCTCTACTAGAGATTCTTGGACTTCTGAAACTTCTTCTTCAAGATTTTGCGCGTATTCAGCTTCTAATCTGTCGATTTCAGATGTTAACTTAGATGTTAACACTGCTTCGAAGATTGCTTGAGCTTTATCACGGAACCCATCAGAAAGAGTTGCCTCTTCTTTAATGATGTTTTCTAAGTCTTCGTCAAAATCAATAGCTTCTACTTTCGCTTTAGCTTTTGGGTCTGCAACTTTTGATACTGATTTAACTGCATCGTCAGCTGATTTGACTGATTCTTCTTCATCACTGCCTAGAGCCATCTTTGAGAACATTTTTTGCGCGTCCTCTTTTCTTGCTTTCTTAAGCATTTCGACTGCTGCTTGAATTACGCCTGCTTTGGTTTTTGGAGTTTGAATAGTTTCCTTTTTAGGTTCGTGCTCTTCTTCCTCGTCCTCATGCTTGCCTTCTTCAATGCTTTCAACTTCCTCGTCTAAAATTTCTTCATTTTCCACGAGCTCGTCTACTTGCTCTTCTTCAACAGTTTCAACTACTTCTTCAGCAACATTGTTTATAGCGTCGTCTGACATAGTTTTCTCCTATGATTTTAGATTTAATTTAGAGAGGAAATTTTTAAAGGCTCTAATCTCTACCTCAGGGAGGTGTCCAATTTTTGCTTCTTTAATCTCAGTCTCAATTCCTTCAATATCTTGTGCTTTAATAATGCCATTATCCCATATCCAGTCAACACCTTCCATAACTCCATTTACAAATGCACTTGGAGCTGAAGGGTCCTGGACTATATCTATAGTGGATAACATAAAGTCATTCCCCACATAACTGACACCATTCTTTTGTACAAGACTTCCCATACCACGACTTGACACACCAAGCTTAACACCGCCATCGAGTAGTCCTTCGACTATTTTTCCCATTGGCGTTTTAAGTATTGATGCCTTACCCACAACATCATTTCCTTGCCAATGCAAGTCTGTGATCTTGTGCGAAACTTTATCAAGGTTTACTGTTGGTCCTTCTGGATGATTTAACTCTCCAACAGCTCTCCCTGTTTTAACTTGTTCGGTAACATACTTTTCTAAGGCTTTCTCCATAGTTTTCTTTTCGTATATTCTACCGTTTCTGTTCTTTTTATTAGATTGCATAAAGACGCCTTCGATGAAGTAACTTTTTTCTCCATTCTTTTTGGCCTCACATATTACATCTAACTCTTGTTCTACATATTCTGTTATTAACTTCATGTTATATTCCTAACAGTTTTATCATATCATCTGCTGCTTTTTGAGCTTCTTTTTCATTTTTGTAGTTATTATCAAGTAATTCATTACCTACATAAACTCCAAATTTACTACCTTTTTTGGTAATAACAACCTCAACATTTTTTCGCTTACCGGCTTTGGAAGATGTGACCTTCTTTTCGCCAGAAGCTAATTTGAGCTTCTCTCTTAATTCAACAAATGTATGCATTTATTCTTCTTCTTTTTTTCTTTCAGCCATAGTAGATGCTAATTCTATTTTCTTTGCATCTAACGCAGCTGTAATTTTGTCGGCCATAACTGAATCAAATTCTTTATTTGCATTTACATTATCGCCATCTTTTAAATTTTTAATTACATTTTCTACTGACATATTATCCTCACTTGTTTATGCAGGAGAAGGTTCTAATTCCTTCTTCTTTTGCATCATGTTTTTAATCTTATCTCTTAAAGCAGCTACTTTACTGCCTCCCTCACCTTCACGGTCTTTGAGCTTTTTAAGAGCCTCACGCTCCTTTTTAATTACAGCTTGTGCCTTAGCTAACCTTTCAGCATCTTTACGCTTTTGTGTTATCTTGGCAGCTTTCCTATCAGCTGCATCAGCCTTACCCTTTGCTGTAAACTTTTCTTTACCCTTTTTAATTGCAGCTTTACCTGCAGCTTTGGCACCTTTGGCTGCTAATTTACCAGCACCTTTTGCTACAGCCTTTACACCTTTTGCAATGGCACCAAAAACACCTTCGACTATTTCCAACTCTTGATAATCAAGTGTTTCTAATAAGGCATCAAAGTCCTCTTCGGACATCTCATATAACAGATTTTCTAATTCAACCTGTTCATTAAAGTGTGTTTTAAAGGCCTTCATTGTTATATTTATAATTTTTTGTTCCTTAACTACTAAAACTCTTCTTCAGAATGTGCACCAGCCTTTGTTTCGGCCTCTATTTGTTTTTCCATGTCTTTCATATCTTCTTCAGACATTCTTAAAATATTTTTAGCAACCCATTCATGTGATAGGTATTTACCTACATAATCTTGAACACTACCTAGTAAATCAAATCTTTCTCTTATCATTTCAGATTGTTTTAATTCAGAAAAGTAGTTATCTTCAATATAATCAAAGGCAATACTTTCCTTCCAACTTTTCCAATCCTCTTGTGTACATATTCCTTTTAATAGCAATAGTGTTATAAGTAATTGCATGAATAGGTCAGACAATCTTTTTCTTATCCTATCAATAAACTTTTTAAACTTAACTTCGTCTCTTGTTATCTCTGAAGCTCTACCTAATGTAAACTGTGCTTCTTGCTCTAATCTATTAACCGGTACATTGAGTGATTTGTATAATTTCTTTTGGAAATATATAATATCATCTATCTGGCCTAGGTTTTCTCCACCAGGTAATGTTGTTATTTCGGTACCTCTTCCACCTTCTCTACGAGGTAAGAAAAAGTCTTCCAACATTGACATATGTTTTCTGTCATCTTTAATGTCGCCAGTTTTAGCATCATATACCAATTTATTTCTATATTGATTCATAATACCTCTTAGGTATTCTTCAGCCTTACCTTTTGGTAAATTACCAACATCAATGTAAAATATTCTTCGCTCTGGAGCTCTTGATATTCTGTATATCACAACAGAGTCTTCCATCATTCTTAATTGATTAACTGGTTTGAGAGCTTTATGCAGATAAGATAATATTTTTTTTCTGCCTGGGTCCATCATACCAGATGTACAATATGCTATAGCATCAGGATATATTTTAACACCCTGGTCTGCAACATTTAATGATTTATCTTGATATAAAAAGTATTCGTCTACTTTTTTAATTAATTTAGCACCAGTCTTTGGGTCATTCTGTTCTTCAACTTCTTTGACCTTTCTTAATTTTGCTGGGTCTATATATCTTAATTCTTTAATTCCTTGCTTTGGTTGTTCATTATTAATAATAATGTGGTAAGGTAATCTACCATCAACATACCATTTTCTAAATATATCATGTGAATATGAATTAAAACCTAACATGGAAAGAATTGAATCAAACTCATGTTTAATGGTTTCTTTTATCTTATCTGATATTTCTA
>Ga0098056_1000656_pt1 | contig 14333 bp, 4 predicted proteins | sample 17BtaG_FD_92583 | JGI IMG/M metagenome (GOLD analysis project Ga0098056, IMG submission 92583) | Marine viral communities from the Subarctic Pacific Ocean - 17B_ETSP_OMZ_AT15314_CsCl metaG | ecosystem: Environmental > Aquatic > Marine > Oceanic | place: Subarctic Pacific Ocean | collected 2015-01-18
CATTAAAACCAAAGCGCTGTTCAGTTTCTAAATGTTTAATTACAACATCATCATATTTACCTAATGCTTTTATTTTTTCATTAAATATTCTTTTAGTGGGATGATTTTTACCATTTTCGTATTCATCAGACTGTTTTGCATTTAATTTATTTGCTTTTAAATCTTTTGCAATATTTTCATCAATTACAGCAACAGCGTAGTCAGATAGTATTTTATCAATATCAACATTTTTATTGTAATAATACTTATTAATCATCATGGTGTTTATATACGACGCTGGTGATAAATGTTCAAATGAAGTTTCAGTTCCCTTTTTTAAATTATCTTGATAATATAATACAGGTGCAGCTAATCTTAAAATAGAATTTTTATTTTCTGTTGTTGTAGAAAGAATCATTGCTATTTGATTTTTATCTGCATTTTTTATTATAAATTGTGCAAGTTCTTTATAAAATAACATAGCGTCTGCTGCTCTTATCTTATCTTCAGCATAATCAAATTTTTTGTTTACTTTTGGAAGCGTTTTATATTTTTTTACTTTAGGCACTTTAAAATTTGGAAAAGTCTTTTTAAACCATTTAAAATAAGCATCTTTTCTGTTAAACAAAGTAGCCCTGCCACCATATAACCCTCTTGCCCCAAATGTTGATTGGCCTAATAAATAAAATAATTCTGGAATATTTATATCAGTCCTATCTTTATTTTTTTCAACAAAATTTTCTAAAACTTCTATCGATTTATTAACTTCGTTTTTATCTTTGAAAAGAGTTGTTAACTTTATTTTTTTACCATTTTTGTCTTTTCCTAATTTCATTACAGTAGGCATGTCTCCTGTAAATATATCTTCTAAATCTGATAAAATAGCCTCTTCATTAATTTTAATCCCTTCTTTTTGCCTAGTTACATTTTTCCTAATAGCTTTTTCAATATCAGGATTTATTTCAGGATTACCATATTTTTCTTGAACAGCTTTAACAGCTAACCCAATCGCATTAGCAATACCATCCCCAGCTTTTAATGAAGCTTTTATTGTTTTAATAACTAATTTAGCAGCGGCAATAGCTAATTCAGGAACAACAAGACTAAACCTTAAAGTATTATTTTGTTGTTGTTTATTAAGCCATTCTAATCCCCTATCTAATTCTCTAACAATTCTATCAAGAAAATCACCTGGCACCTCTTTACCTTCTAATTCTTGTACGTCTTTAAACTTTTGTGAAACCTCAGGATCAGATAATACATCAACCACTTCATCTCTTGCTAATTGATCAGCTATTTGCTTTGCTATCGATGTTTTTCTATCACTTCTTACACTAGATCCTAATTCTCTGTCTGTAAAGTAATTAATAAATTCATCTTTTACATCTGCAAAATCTTTCTTTATAAATATTTCTTTACCTACTTCTGTTTTTTCTCTAAAAGGTTTACCTGTTTTAGGATTAATTTGTTTTTCAGTAAATCTTGAAAAACCTTTAGTCATTGCTTCTAACGGCAACGAGTTATATATTGCTTCTGCGTTATCTTCTAAAAATGCAGAAAATTCTTGACTATCTTTTCCAAATATGCCATCTCGTTTAACTAAATCAGTTAATTCGTCTTTAAAAGCTTGAACCGTTTTCTTTTTAAAGTTTTTATCTGTTACAGCTGGTAAGCTTGTACCAAATACTTTTTTAACAGCATTTTTAATTTTACTAACAGTTCCATCATCTAATCCAAATGAAGACTTAAGTTTGGTGCCTATTTTTTCTAAAACCTGTGTAGACTCTTCAGCTATAACTTCTCCTACTTCCATTTCTGTAATATCCTGCTTAGGAGCCATCTCAAACTTTCCAGTTTCTTTGTTTTTTTGTGAGCCAGTTAAATCAGCAATTGATTTATTTAATCTTAAATTTATGTACCTTCTTGCATATGCACCGAATTCCCCTTTTGCTGGAGTAAATGTTCTCATTAATTCTACAAATGCAAGATTAGCCTCTGCTACTAAACTTTCTTTTTGTAATCCTGAATCTTTACTTGGATCAAACTTTTGGTTTACAACATCGTTTATTAAACCTTGGTTATTAATATATAAATCACTTTCAGCTTTTCTTTTAACGCTATCATCAGTTCTTTCATCTTTTATTATAGCCATTAAATCTTTATTCTTTTGGGCTATCTGTCTGTTTTTACCACTTATAGTTGCCGATGGTTCTTTTATTATACTAATCTCATCAACTCTATTTGCTTTTTCACTTTGGACTATACTTTGTATTTCAGAGTTTATACCTGCAATTTGTTCATTATACTCCGGGGCGAAAGCTTCATCATATTTTTTTTGTGCAGCTTTTAGTTTATTTTTAATATTAATTAAACCAGCCATTTTAATTCTAGCTTCACCTTTTATTGAAGGCGCTAATGCTTCTTCTATTTTTTTGAATGCCTCTAGTTTAGCTATGCTTTCATCATATTGCTCCAAAGTTATTTCATTACTATCAAACTCTTGCTTTAATCTATCTCTTTCTTCCTGCAGTATAACGTCTTTGTCTTTTTGAGTTTTACCGTCTGTTGCTTTAACATAGCTAGTAATAGTACCTGCCATACCAAAAGACATTGGTATTAAAGTAGCTTTACCACCAGCTAATCCTTCTTGAACTACACTATCCCAATTAAAATATTTAAAAGCTTTTTTCCATCCTCCCTCTGCAATACCCTCGCCAACAGAAGATGAAATTCCTTGAAAACCTTCTGTAAGAGTTTCAGCTATTATATAACCCCCAAAGTTTTTAGCACTTACAATATTTTCTTTAACAGTAGTAAATAAAGAGCTTAATTTTGGCCCCATAATTTTAGACAAGATTTTATTAGCTCCTGGTACAAACCTTAAAAATGGAAGTCCTTCTGCAATCCCATTTACAATTCCAACCCCATTCGCTGTTAGGTTAGATAGTTTGTCAGGAAAAACAACGTGAGCCGCTAGCTTTTTATTATCTAAATTATCTTCTAAGCCCTCTTTTTCTAAATAAGCTTTTATTTGATCAACATTGTCAGGATCAGTTACTATGTTTGTTAATTGACTATTATAGTTTAACCCCGCTTCTTGGGCTATAATGGATGTTGCGAAACTAAGTGCACCCGCTAAAACCTGCGGTAACATTTCGGATGTAGCTACAAATGGATCTGTAAAAAAATCATTTATACTATTTATCTCCTTAACAAATCTTTCATTATTACCTAAAGCGTTTAGTTCATTAGCTAATCTACTATCTGTTTCAAAAAGCTTTAAAAGATCTTTAGATTTTTTAAGTATATCTTCATTTTGTAGTTGCTTAGCTTCTTTTACTGTTATTGGTTTCCCAGATGTTCTTCTTTCACCGTTTTTATCAATTATAGCAAAATTAGCAATTAAATCATCATCATTAAGACCCTCAAATTTTTTTGATTGATCTTTATAAAAAGAAAAAGCTGTATCATATTTGGATTTTTCCTTTCCAATAACGCCTGATTTGAATTGTGTTACACCTTTTTCCCAAGCCTCTATTATTCTATCACCAGCGTTAGGGGCTTCTGAATACCCCATTTCTTTTCTTTTTTGTAATACACTTAATCTATCAATTGTTTTTAAAGCATCATTTATACCAGTTTTTTCATATGTTTGAAGCAATTCGTTTTCATCATATAATTTACCAAACACTTCTCTACTTTTTTTAGATAATTCAATATTTTTATTTTGTAATTGTTGATCAAAAAATCTATTTTTTTCTATTTGATTAGCGTAATAACCTCTTGCAGCAACTCTATCAGCAAGTGTATTAACCTCTAAATCATTTAAATCTTTACCGTACTGTGTTTCTAATTGCTGTTCTCTTCTGCCTTGTTCTGTTTGTAACCATTGATCATTAATTTCATTAAGAGCATTTAATTGATCTTTTTCAACAGCTTTTCTAGTTTGATTTACTACTTTATCAAATTCATTTTTATATAAACCAGCAAGAGGATTATTTCTTTGTTTATTAAATAAAGTTTCAAAGATAGGTTTTATAATTTCATTTTGTTCTTCTGAATTTAACTGATTAAAATTACTAACATTATCCAGTATTTTATCAAAAGTATTTTTAAATTCTTTATCTTCTTGCGCTCTAACATCTAAAGCACCTAAAACATATTTAGTAGGTATGGATGTTTTTTTAAATATTTGATTTTTTTGTTCAGAAGTCGTGTCAGAATTCAAAAGATCAGTTGCATTAGTATAAAAATTACCAGCGTACCCCGTAAGATCATCTGCTTCAACAAATACACCTTCTCCTTTTTTTACAGCAGCCCCACCTGTTTGTTCAGCTTCAAAATCAACTAAATTAACTTCGGCTTCAGTAGCTACCTCTGTAAATTCTAAACCATCTTTTGGAAATTGTGGCTTAGTTTTTTGACTCTCTAATGTAGGCTCCGAAGAACCAACTCCCAAGTCGGATGCCGTATTGTTTTCCTTCACAGGTGCATCCTCTGTCTCCTTTGAAGGGTCTGTCTTTCCCGGCTCAACTTCTTTTACAAATTTAGCACCAGGGTTTTGAGATAGTTTTTCCTTTAGTTCTTCTCTAGGTATAACTATAGTTTCTCCATCTATTTCGTATTCAAACATAATATTATTATTTTTTAATCTTGTACAAAGCCTCTAATTTTCCTTGTATTGCCTCTAAAGGTTCATTAGGGTTTATTTCAACTGGAAAATTTACACTAGCAGGGTTTAAAATATGAGCTGCTAAAAACATTCCAGTAGGCACCTCTTTTGCATCATCTCCTGTTCCTTGAATTTCCATTTGCGGTACAAATTCAATACCAGCATTTCTTGCATCTGCTCTAAATTGGGACGAACTAAAATAAGCTCTATTGCTCATTGGGCGAGCGCCTACTCCAACCGGCAGTGTAAGTCCAGCTATAAATTCTTTAGCATTTTTGTACTCGTCTACATCAAGTTTATCAGCCTTAGGTGGCTTATAATGCAATGCTTGTTGCTCTCGTAAAAATGTACCACCATAATCTTTAAGTAATTCCTCGTAACCTACCTTGTCAAACGCACCGTCTTTTGTAAATCTTTGTTTTAAACCATCTTTTGTTGTATTCGGGCCCATTCTATTAATAACAAATTTTTCAAGATTATCTATGTCACTATCAAGTGTTTTCTTTTCATCATTAAATATTATTTCAGCCTGCGCATTTGTAGTTGCGCTTTTAAACCTACGCTCAGTTGAATCTTCTAAAAAATTTGCAAATTCTGCAGAATTATCTTTTTGAAAATAATATTTTCTATGCTCATCCATTTTACTTCTTGTAACAAAGGTACCGTCTTCTAACTCGTAACCATATCTATCAGATTTTCCAGTTTCCTCTCCTTTTACCCATTTAGTTTTTCCTTTTAGGTATTGACTGTAAATAATATAGCTTTCATTTTTTATTTCAGTAAACGGTGATATTTCAAAACCATCGTTTATTATTTTTTTAGATTCATTCAGTTTATCAAGTTCAGCATTTGTTATAGAAACCATCATTTGAGCCTCTTTACGTTTTTTAGCTATATCTCCTTTTTTACTTGCATCATAAAAATCAAAACCTTTAGCACCTACTCTATCTAGTTCTTCATTTGCGGCTGTAGAGGGAGCGTCTAATTTTCCGACTACATCTGAAGTACCAAACATAGAGGTGGCAACTTCAGGATCTAGGGTCATTGCATTTGTACGAATTTCAGATTGATCTTCATCATATAAGTCATTTAATTCATTCTGTGCTTCCTCCATCTCGGCCTTAACCTTCTGTGAGTTTTCTAAAATATCCTCGCCTAATTCAGTGAATGCTTTAGTTGTTGCGTAATCTACCTTTGCTTGTGCCCCTGCGACTTTTGCCGCGCCTGCTATTAATGCTTTATCTGCTGCCATAATTTTTTATTTAACTGAACATTGATTTTAGTGCACCTTCACCCCCAAATATCGCGCCCCCAGCAATAGTGCCTAGTGCTCCTAATGCGCCTGAACCTGCTTCTCTTTGTTTTGCCTTTGCTTCCAATGCTGCTGCATAGTTTTGTTGTTCCATACCAAATATAGTGCTTTCCCTGTCAAACTGTTTACCTTGAATATCCATACCAGCTTTCGCTTCCTGTGATTGCATTTGAAACTGACCTTGCGCGGCTAATCTTTCATTTGCGACTTCTTGTTTAGCTATATCTGCTGCTATTTGTTGTTGAGTTTTAGCTTGTTGTTGTGCCATTGCTTGTGCGATTGCTGCCGCTCCTGTTCCACCTCCAGCCCCTCTTAAAGCATCTAGTGACTGTGCTAAACCTTGTTGAGATTGTTGAGATTGAAATTCCGCAGCTTCGGTTGATACCCTTAAATCTTCAAATGGATTTTCTAAATCTGAATATAAATTTTTAAAATCAAAATCTTTATAAGATTGTTTAGCTTGATCGTAAGCTCCTTTTGACGCATCAAATTCTTGTTTTCTTTTTTTCTTACCAAACAAGCTGCCTACTCCGCCTATTAAAGACGGTAACAGTTTCATTCCTAGTCCAGCTAAAAATCCGTACTGCAGTGTATCTGCGGCTTCTACTACTATTGTTGTGTATTCTATCATTTTAATTACTGCTTATAAATATTTCTGAGTTTACCGCGAATAGTTCCGCGTGATCTTTTGAGTTGTTGTTTAAATTTACTACTGCATGGTAACCTATTATACCCGATGTGTTTTTACTATTATCTTTACCAAAAAATATATAACTCGTTCCTGTTAATTCAGACAAATCACCCTCTGCTTGGCATGTTATATAATTATCACCTATGGTTTGAGCGGGGCCAATTCTTTTAACACCACCACTGGTGCCTAAATAATATATCTGATCTCCTTCTTGTAAAGATGTATTTTTTGTAAAAGTTGTTTCTAATGTTAAAAGACTCATAGTGTTATTATTACATTAATTAATATATAGTTAAGATTATGGCTGATTACCTCCACCACTACCACAACTTAATGTTATTGCGTTAGAGAATGAAGAACCATTCCATCTATAATACACTATATTATTTTGTGAAAAATATCTTGTACTTGATAAAAGTGTTGTACAATCGTTTTTTGATGAATAAACCTGTGTTGCGTTTGCTAATGAAGAAGCGTTTAATCTATAATTAGCTGTACTTCCATTACCACACAAATCAGACATTGCTGTTGAATCCGTTGCTGGATTATTAGTTGTATAATATAAACTAACAGAGTTACAATTAGATGTTGGCGCATTAGCTGTTGCTGATGTTCCGCTACAACTACCGTTATTAATTGCTGCTGTTAATGTTTTACCTTGTCCTATAGTAACTGTTAAACCTGCTTCTAAAGCGCTTACTGTAGTGGATGTTGGACTTACTGGGCTTCCGTCAGTTGCACTTAATCCTATTGTATTATTTGCTGCTGCACTTGACCCTATTGCTGCCGTAAACACAGCTGTACCGTTAGCAACATTGTATGTGCTACCTGCTGACATAGTCATACTACAATCTAAATTTTGTGTATTATAACAAGCAGAACAACTAGTCTGTATTGTAATTCCTGGATATCCTGTAGTATATGTTACATTATTATTTGTAATAGTATAACAATTAGTTGAATCACCCCCTGCAATAACTACTGTCCCAACTGCTAAAGCAGCAGTACTTGTGTGGTTTACATATTGTGTCGTACCCGTTGTACTTCCATCACAACTAGTATTTAATACTTTTACGCCATATGTTCTTGCTACGTTTTGAGCAGGAGCAGACCATGTAATAGTATGCTCATCTTCTTTAATAACATTTGTAGTTGATCTATTTGAGCCATATACAGCTACCTTATAATATATAGGAGCCGCTATACTTTCATTAGCTGTAATACTACTTTGGTTTGCATTAGAAGTTAGTTCAGCCCATGCAGCGGTTGTGCTTTCTCTTCTATACCATTTATATTGATTACCACTTGTGTTTACGTTAAAACCAACTATATCACTTGATGCAACTTGTAATGTTACATTTGTTCCCGTAGTTCCTGTTGTATCACCTGTTATTGCTACCGAACAGCTACTACAAGCACAACAATCAGCAAAATAATTAAAAGGTGATAATGTATTAGGAGCATCCATTACAACTTGAACTGAACTATCTTGTTGGCCATCACTCCAAGATGGGCTAACATTTGTAATTAACCAACAGCCATCTGGAATAACGCTACCGCCTCCTGTCAGATTAAGAACTGTGTTTGGAGGCCACCCGCTTGAATTAGTTATTTTAGCTTGTCTTAATATATTGGAACCTAAACACGGCCTTACCTCTACTAATTGATGAACACCTGTCCAACTGATATCAATTGTATCTGTAAAAGAACCAGTATTTCCATCAGGACCAGTACCTTGTACTGTACACCCATATGTTCTTGTCGTAGTTACACCTGATGTTGTCGCATTTCTTTCATCAGAAGTTAAAGTAGCACCATGTGTACTACTGGTATCAACTTGTGCACTTTGTTTAGTCCAACTATAAGATGTTATATTTGTAATATTATTAATCTGTAATTGTAAACTAACAGTTGCAAATGGGTTTGCTCCTGTAACATTAGATTCGCTATTATTATGTAAAATTTTAATACTTCCAGCTGCAGGCGCAGGACATGCTACCCAGTTTCCTTGCAATTGACCACTACTATTAAAATAACCGTGAATATTTCCATCTGAATATGTACCTGCTGCAAAACCAGATGTGCTACCAGCGGCTGAAGTGTATAATTGTGTTATAGTTCCTGCTATATAATTAATATTAGCAAAAACATTTTTTTCATTTGATGAGCCTGTAACTGTACATGCTGAACTATTATTTGACCCTGTACTAGCGTATTTTAATGTATGTGCATGATATAAATGAATATCAACTTCTTTAATAGATGATTTAATTAATGGGCTTGATCCTTGTATTTCAACTGTATATTTATTTGTTCCAGCACTTGTAGGGGCTGTATCTGTTATATTAGCATTAGTAGTTGTAGATAATATAGTAGAAGGTGTGCTCCCATCTGTGCTTTTTCTGTATATATATGTAAATGATGCACCCTGAGGTGTAAACTCTGGTTGTGCATTTAAATCAATATCTGCACCCGCAAAAACAATTACATCGCCTGTTAAATCTATTGTTGGTGGATCAACAGCCAAACAGCTAGTATGTGTGTTTGCTAAAGTTCTAGTATGTTGCACTGAATCTGTTGTATTAGCACTAACAATATAAAAATACTGATATGTAGTTGCGCCAATGGTTATATCACTAGTAAATGATATTACATTTCCTGATGATAAAGTATTTTGACCTGAAGTAAGTGTAACTTCAACTACTTGGTTACTTAATAAATTTCTACAATCTTTTACTTTTATTCTTTGAGTTGTATTTGACCCAGTGTTACCACCTCCACAGCCAACCGCAGAACCAGGTATACCTGTTGCACTTACAAATCTATAGTTTGTGCCGTCTGAATATGTTCCTTGTAAATTAGATTTATTACCCTGTACATCAGAAAAGAATTCTGTCGCAGTTGATAAAGTTCCATTAGCAGGTTTTACAAATACATTTTGTGTTGTTGTTTCCTGACACGCGTTTACATCTGCGGTTGTTCCACCTGAAACAAATTTTAAACCTGTTATTTGATTTCTATTTGAATATGCAACTGGATGTTGTGCTGAATTAGTAGCATCATTAACCCTACATATATAATAAAAAGTTCCTGTAGCTGATGATTCAGCATCAAACTGTTGACTTGTTGCATTTGCTATTTCTGTAGATGAACTTGGTGTAAAACCACTTGAAGAGCTTTTGTGCCATTGGTATGAATTTATTCCAGTTCCATTAGCTGTTAATAAAATACTATCATAAGTAAACGCTGATCCAGCTCCGCTTATAGCAACTGTTGATGCTTGAGGCATATTTATAGTTGCAAATTCTCCATTACATAATCCTCCTGATATAGTGGCTTTTATTTCTGCTTGCTCTGCTGCTGTTACAGTTACTCCAGATCCAGCTAATACTGATTTTGTTGTAGATGTAGGTGATACTCCGCCCGCATGAGTTGTGGTTAAATTTATAGTTGGGTTTGTTCCGATATCACTTCCTGTAAACGTACCTGATAATGTTGTACCTCCTGACGAGTATGTAGTTACTCCTAAACTAAAAGCACAACTAGCGCCCGACGCTGTTAGTGTATCAGTACATGTTATTGTTCCAGAGTTTGAATAACCACTCCCTGGTATATTTATCGTTGCTGTATAAACAGTAGAGCCTGATTGATATGTTGATGGAGATATACTAGCTATTGTCCCAGCACTAACTGTACCCGCTGTTGCATTTCCAACTGTTCCTGCTGCTACTTGAAAATTAGCTGTAGTACAATCAAATGTAGGATTTATAGCTGTTCCTGTAGCATTATCAGTACATGCAATTGCTTGACCTGAATTTGTGTACCCGTTAGGCGCTGTTATACTAGCTGTATACTGTGTTAACCCTGTTTGTATATTTGCATTATTATTTGCTGCTAACACCGAAACTAAAGTACCCGCTGTAACACTACTTTGTGAAATTGCTGTTATTACTGTTCCATCTGCTGTAGTTGTATTACTATCTGATATTGCAAACCCCGCGTCCGTACACGTAAAAGCTACTTGCCCTACTGTTGAAGAAATATTACCTAATCCCTGAATAGAAAAATCTTTTAATCTTGTATCTAATTCTTCTGCTGATATATCATCTAATTGAGTTTCAATACCTGAAATTAAGCCAAAGTATTTTCCCTCTTTTTCTTTAAATTCTACTATCTCTCCTTCCTGTTGGTCAGTAACTATTCCTTTTGAATTTGTTATCCAACCCGTAGTACCTTCGTAACTTATATTTTTAAAGTTTTTTATAGCAGAAGCTTCTTGATTAAATATTAATTGTATACCAGATAATTCAGCAACTCCATAAAACACATTTCTTTCACCTTCTTTGTGGTGTTGATATAATTGGCCCTCATAACAAGTATAATAATTACCCTCAATTGATATTCCTAATTCAGGTATAAAACTTAATCTTGAAACCCATCCGTCTACATCTTCTTTAAAGCTTATAGATGAATTAAAAATTGGTAAAGTTAAAATATATTGATCAGAATATCTATCATAACTACCTATTATGTTTCCATTTTCTTTTGCTAAAGTTTCTCTAAAGAAACCTTTCATTCCCTTATTTGATATTGCTGTTAATCCATCTCTTGATAATCTTAAAACAGCACCATTAGATTTATCTGAAAAATAAATTCTACCGTTGTGTTCTGCAAATGATTCTGGATTTTGGGATATACCATATTCTCCTGCAAAAGCCACAGCTTGACCTAATACATTATTAGTAGAAACTAAATTAACATTCCCGTCAGCATTAAATAAAGCGTCTTTATTAGCTAATACTTTTAGTACTTTTTCTTCACAAAATGCTATAAGATCTGTATTTCTTGTATATAGTTTTTGTATTGAACCGTATTCTGTATTTAAATTTTTAGTAATTTTTACCCCAGTATTAAATACATTTAAATTATTCACACTGTTGTTGGCATTGAAAAGGCCTGAATATATTAAACCAGATTCGTTATTTCTTTCTGTATAATCTTCAACTACTGTTGAAACTCTTACTTGTGGGTCAATAAATACTTCATTAAAATCATCTTTGAATCTATTTGATTCTACACCGTCTCCAAAATTAATAGCATTATACCATTTTAAAGTATGAGGATTATTATATTGATCTATAGGATATGTTTTTTCTGTTTCATAATATATATCTAATATATTTTCATCTGGTATTGTTTCAAATATAGCAGGCCCTGTTCCTGAAGGATCACTAGGTGTTGCTGTGCTAGATAATACAATATAAAATTCGTAAGGATAATCATTAAACCCACTAGAGCTAGAATCTGCTAAGTTTCTAACAAACACCTTGCTAACTGTACCTGAACTATCAGATCCAGATTTATTTAAATTTTTCCAATTACTACCAACAGAATTAGGAAGAGATGCATCAGTAGAATTTGATTGATTATAAACACCGGTAGAATGTGTAAAATCGTTTGCAACACTATAACCAGTAGCATCTACTACTTCAACTATATTACCGCTGTTATAATAAAATCTAGTTCTTTCATATCTTGGAGGTGAATTAGGATCACCGTCTGGTCTATCATATTGCCCTAAAAATATACCCCCTGGTGAACCATCAACCCAATTAGAATCTCCATCTGTTATTAAAGAACTTGACGTTATACCACCTTGTGATATTGTTTCATTTGTTAATTGAGAATCTTTTTTAACTTTTACAAAAAATCTGCCGTCTACAGAATCATTAGTATTAACATTTTCAGGTTTATTTTCAGAAATATCAAGAACTTTATATTTAGAAACAACTGTATTAACCGTTGTACTTACGGCGCCTGCGTCTCCTCCTTTTTTAAGAACTAAAGTACTGTCATCTTTTATTTTGTTTATTTCATAACTAGGTATAGAAATCCAAGCATGGTTGGCATTTGATGTGTCATCATAAACTCTTTCTACAATAAAATTATAATATTCTGAAGAATTATCTTTTATATAAATTTTAAAATGAGTTATTCTAGGATCACTTGGAGGGTTACCCGCCATTTGCACCTCTAATTGTTTACTAACATTTGCATTATCATATGTGCCTGTTATACCGTAATTTCTTTTTATAAGACCTGTATCATTACTTGAAATTGGTGTTTGTCTACCAAATTTGTCTTCAAAAACTATACCTAATTGATAATTTCTACCAGATTTTATTGTTCTTTTATCACTATTATTACTACCTGTTATTGCTGCTACAGCACTTCTATTAGTAAATCTTGTTGTTCCAGATGTTTGTCCTACATTAAAATTAGGTTCATAATCTACGGTTTCTGTAATTGTTCCTGTTTCATTATCATAATCACTAACACTATCTAAATTTATTCCATCTATATAATTACCAAAAACTAATCTATTACCAACAACATCTAAAGCTTTAGCTTTATAAGGCACATTATCATACACTCTTAACAATTCTTTTTCAGATATAACAGAATAAACACTTTCTTTTTCTATGTCCACTGTTAAATTAGCTGCAGGATTTGTTATGGTTTTATATATGTATACATTAGTGTTATTAGTTTCTTTATATAATATATCAATAGATTCAATATTATTAGTAGTTAAATCAAAATCTGTTAATTGAATTTTTGAAATATTATTAACCATTCTTTCATTATATCCTTCATCTAAATCGTAACTTGCCGTAACATTTGGCTCAAATGCAATTTCAGAAAAAGGTGATATAACTGAATATTGATTATTTTTAAATTTCCATCTATAAGCAAATCTAACAAACTTATCTTCAAAAATTGTTTTTTCGTTAGTTGCTGTAGCTTGCTTATCAATTTTAACTGTAGGCGCTTGTATCGGTTTTTTAGTTATAACCGTTATATCTTCTAGCTTAAAGTCAGCCCCGTCAATTTGTGTTGTAGTTGTAAAATCGGTTTGATTTGATGTAGTAGATGGATATTGATAATGTTTTTTAAATGGGCTGGGGTCGGAAGATGTTATAGGGTTTATATCTATAGCTTTTGGTTCCTCAATACTTGCATCAGTAAAAAACAAAAACCCTTCTAAAATTGCTATACCTGTTATTTTATTATCACTAAAATCTAAAATCTTAGGTGTTCTACTATCTATTATTAATGGTATTATTTTTTTAGTGTTTACATTGTATTCTACAATACCATTTACGTTATTTCCTTTTAAGAATATATATACTATTTCTTCAACATCATCTGAAATAGCCCCAACACATTTTGTACCTACACCAAAATTTAAATATAACTTTGTTGATGCATTATCATCTAAAGGTATTTTTTGATTACCTAATATATTTTGTACTGTTCCCGCGTCACTAGCTTCTGTGCTAGATATTTGTACGTTAACAGCATCTCTATATTCACCATCGGGGATCAATCTCTCATCGAGGTCCTTATTCATCTTTCCACGAAGGAAAACCTTTTTTATTTCTGGCATGTATTAATGTTTAATCTGCTTAGACTTGCCTCTCATTACCTGAGTAAGCTCTTTTAATTTAAGGTTAGATAATCTTAATTTAGCATTGCGCATCGCTGCTCTTCTTTCTCTTCTAAATCTATTTACTATGTATTCTGGAATGTTTGCTTTTGCAGATAATACTGCATGAGCTATGTATTTATATATTGCTTCTTCAGCTAATTTATGTATTTGCATTTCATTATCAGTA
>Ga0098056_1000662_pt1 | contig 14243 bp, 5 predicted proteins | sample 17BtaG_FD_92583 | JGI IMG/M metagenome (GOLD analysis project Ga0098056, IMG submission 92583) | Marine viral communities from the Subarctic Pacific Ocean - 17B_ETSP_OMZ_AT15314_CsCl metaG | ecosystem: Environmental > Aquatic > Marine > Oceanic | place: Subarctic Pacific Ocean | collected 2015-01-18
CCCGCGAGTTAATCTATCCACGAATATTTTCCCTCCTAGAGATAATGCTGGTTTGAATGTTCTTAATTCAACTCATCGAGGCAAATTCGGTACCGATTCAGTTGTAGGAAGCGTCAGTGCTTTAAATTACAATATAATACCTTCCTATCAAAAGGTATATCAAAACCCGGGATTTAGTCCAATTAAAACTTTAAGCTATGATAATGTATTCGTACAACATCAAATACCTAGGTCCGAAACTGATTATGCCTGGGTAACTGCTTCCATGTCAGGTACTTTTAATGGCGGCTTGGTACTATCTAAATTTACAGTCCCTTCCGGCTCGACCTCGGTCGCTCAATCATTCGTACCTCTTAGGGAACAATTCGAACTTACCGGGACACACTCAGTCAATTACTTGGGTTACTCCGATAGCGGTGCTCCCCTCTCCAGTATATTTGCTTCTCTATCATCAGCTTCTTTAAGTACTATTTCTACGTCATCTGCCGTATCTGACATGAGTAGCAGTCTTAATTATTTAAGATATTTAGCTCATTCGATGTTTGGTGGAGCTAATTTCATGCTGCATAAAAAACATGACAACATTTTAGTTAAAAAACAGAGAGAGCAAAATAAGATTTTATATTTAAACAGTAGAACTTTCTTAGATAAGTTCGGTCAGATGTTACCAGTAAATGAAAGCAAGGTATCAATTGAGCCTGCTTTGGTAACTAAATTCAAGCCGCTTAAACACAGTACTATTGTAAATGATAAAAATGTTTTTAATAAATATTCTTATGGAACAGAATTGTTTAGATTTTTTGATTTAACTCTTTATTCATTAACTAAGGGAAGGGGAAATAAAAAAGTTTCAAATTATGAATTAATTAAATCAACATATTTAGATCAAAGATTTGATTTCTTAGATTCCGAATTTAATTATTTAAATTATAATGAGGTAGTTTATCCGGGAGGACAAAATACTTATCGTGCTCAAGTTCGAACCAGAACTAATTTTTCTTTCGATACTTGGAAAAACGCCCGCGACGCCCGGGCCATAACTGATTATGTGACGGCATATGGATACACGCTACCTCTTTCTAGTATTTGGAATCTAGACGCCGAGCTTCCCACTGCAAAGGGGCCAGCGTATCCTCTTACCGCCTCTTTACCAACGCTGTCGAGCGCTAGCCAAGAGGGAGAGCTACAAAATCATAGGAACTTATTCCACCGAACACGACAAGCTGGATCAAATAGCCAAATAGTTAACTCCCCTCTTTATGCGCGCCCGATATTATCCGGTGGGTTTGATACGCAATTTATCAATAAGTACGTTGTTGGAATAACACCATGGGATACACCAACAGGAGCTAGCGCATCTCCTTATGTCTATTCTGAATCGAGTTATGATGAGAGAATTAGATTGGTCGGAAAAGATTATTCTATAGTTCCCGAATTTAGAATTTCTAATCACATTGATGAAATAGTTAATAATTCTAATGATTATTTAAGAGATTTTGATAAGTATTTTGATTTGCTAGGCGCCGAAGCGAATGTGTCATCCAGTAACAGTTCCCAATTTTTTAACACCTATATGCATTCTGATTTTCTTCAATACTTTGACGTGATACAGAAAGAGCATAGCGGTGTAGGGGAAACTGACGAGATAGAGATTAATTGTAATGCATTAATGAAGTTCCTTCCCTATGAAGGTTTTTATCCGGCCCAGCGGACCAGAGACATAGCAAATCTGTTATCTAGTTCCTATTCGGATGCGATGCAACAAGATTCTGCTTCATTTAGGACCTTTCAGCAGCCGTTCTTTGGACCTGGTATCCTTTACAACTCGATAAAGAGTGGGTTGTCCCTGGCACACCCGGTTTGTACAAGAGCGCTCGGCCCTGAAGATCTCACACCATCTCTCTTTAGAGGTGTTTCGAATGCAGTAACGGGGAAGTTTATACTAATAGACGGTACCGCTTTATTCCAAGACAATTTTAAATATGTTCCATTCGAATCATTATTGGAGCCAGAAAAATTCATAAATTCTGCTAATGGTTTGGGTACCATTTATGACATGGAAACTGTGTATGAAGCTGCGTCAAATCCAGTGGGCTCCGGCTCATTGACTGGCGCCTTTGATAATCGCTATAAACTGGCTATAAATAACTTTCTAGCCGAGACAATGAACATGTTTATTGACCCAGTTGAGTCAGGATTTATGTTCTCTCTCCCGGAGAATCGTTTTGGGGATTTTGTCCCGGGCCAAGTTTATAGCATGCAGGTTACTTTTAATAAAGAATTAGAAAATTACTCTAGAGCTAGTGCATATGGCCCTGCAATTTCTGAGACCACTATTGGCACTACCGATGGGGATTCTTATGATATGTTCTTGCCACCCTATAACAGAGCGGAACAGGCAGGCCAGGCTGATCAACGATCTCTCATAAGCTGGAAGCTACACATGACAGCCTCAGCAGCCTCTATGACTGCGGATGAGATACTGTCCGCGATGACGTCTAGTTACATAAAAACAAATGGGATAGCTGCAACGCTAGATTCTACAACAGAGATTCAGGACTATTTCATAGCTCCAGAACAATGTTTCAACCTTACAAAAGTAGCAGTAGCCACATCCACATCTCGCACAAACAGCTTAACGTCGTTAAGTAGTGACGGCACTCCAGTTCACAGCATCATGATCCAGCCTAAGTGGCAGGCGCCCATTTTAGATTTTACCGGCGTCACGGCCTCGATCCCGGCCGGCGCCGACCCGGCAATGTATTCTGTTGGGATGTGGCATCAGTATGGACAACTTCCCGGAAAGAAAGGGACTGTTAGAGTCTCTATTTCTTCCTTTGCTAGCGAGACTGATAACGAGCTTTCGTTGGCCGACAAACTTGGGCTCACCGGTCAAAGCATACAGCTGGGAAGAATCAAAAAATCTTTCGAGGTGAAAGAAGCCATTATGGCAATACCATTCATCGACGGCGCCGATGGTTGCCCGCAATATTTCAAGATTAATCACAATATAATAAAAGACGCCCAGAGCCAATTTAACGGAGAATTACTCGCAGAAAATCGAGAATTCAAAGCGGGATCTTCGGTAGTCGATATGGTTTCAAAGATGGGTGATTATGTTATTCCTCCCAAATTTGACTTCTTAACTTTTAAAGAAGTAGATCCAATGGCCATGTACATTTTTGAATTCAGTCATAAGTTCTCACAAAAAGATCTTTCGAATATTTGGCAAAATGTTTCACCAACGGATGGCGCCCTCGATGGGGATATAACTAATAGTTTTAAGACAGCTGGGGTGAACATTAAACACAAGATTAACAATTCAGAAAATACAGTTGAGAAAGTTGGTTTTGAGTTCCCTGCCTTCTCTCCCTCGGTCAAGAACAACAATGTAAGATGGCTTGTTTTTAAAGTGAAGCAAAAAGCCAAGAAGGATTATTATGACACATTGGCAAACATACCAAGACAAAACCCGGATGTTGTTAAACTCTATCCCTCAATTGAGAGAGTTAACTATCCAAATCGTAACATAAATTCGCCTGTTTCCTACAACTGGCCCTATGATTATTTCTCTATGGTAGAACTAGTTAAATTAGATACTAATATTAAAATTAACAAAAAGAATGAGGAAGCTTAATGAGTTTTTTTGATTCAAAGCAAGAAGTAATAAACATAGAACTTACAAGCCAAGGAAAGAGGCTTCTCTCTCAGGGTAAGTTTAAGCCACACTTTTATTCTTTTCATGATGATGGCATTATTTACGATGCGGCTTATTATGGCGGCGCCGAAGAACCCACTAACGCAGCCGGTCGCATAGAAGATGCTACTGCTGTTTTAAAACCCTTTTACTCCGTGTCGACAAAGACGGGTACAGATGCCCCGGATGTTTTGTCAATCGATTCTTTTCAAAAGGAAAATTTAAAACTATCTGCTGATCCAATCGGTACTAGTCTCCCCACTACCAACGAAACTCCACAGTTCAGGTGTCGCCTTCTAAGTGGAAAAATATCAGGTTCAACTACGATCACTACACTTAGAGATGTTGCAACGGGAGAGGTTGTAGAGACATTGAGATCTCCTTCTATCTCTATGAATAATTTAGTGTACCGCGGAAATTTTGTGGATGAAATAGATTCAGACAGAACACGCCCTGCCCAAGAGACTATCCCAAGTTCAGCTGAAATGGATATTTTTTCAATAAGACTAGCAGATGATAAGTTTTTAAAAGTAAAAAAAGATTATATCTTACTTTCTATAGACGAGCAAAACACAGAAAATGAATTTGATAATTTCAATTTCGCTATGTATGTTGAAGACGCAACTACCGGAGAGTTTAAACAACTCTACCACACAACGCGTACTACTAATATTGATGAGGGTGGATTCCTAATAGAAAATCCACAAGAGCGCGAAGAGGAGATAGATAATAAATTTTTAGATTACTATTTTGAGATTTCTGTTGATTCGGAAATTGATCCGTGTGAAATTATCGAAGGCATGCCGAGAGATCAGTTTAATCAAATTCTCATAGAAGATCCCCTACTCTCTCTTGAAGAGCGCTGCCTGACACCCACTAGAGTACTCTCTAGGGATGTGGATGTTATTCCCGATGAGGATTGTTAATGGCTATACCTATTACAAATTATAAATCAATTCATTATAATCCATTTATTAATATAGAGAAAATTAATATTAGTAACAAAGATAGATTATTTACGAATTTTGATATTAACTTAAGCTTAGACTACACCAAACTTAATAGCGGTTTGGATAATTTCACTATAGATGTTGGTATATTTTATGGTGAGTTTAAACAAATTCATAAGCAAATTTTAAAACATTTCAATTTTAATTTATTTAATGACAATAAAACAATCAACCAGAAAGCTTTTGATAGCATAGCCTCGGACACTCGCCAGCTAGCAGCAGATTTGCTAACAAGTGCTCCCTTCACGGAGAAGTTTAGAAATTTAGAAAATGTAAAAACATTTCAGATAAATACTGATCAAAAAGAATTAACTTTTTCTATTGACGATCCCCAAAACGTCATTATGGTTTTTTATGTAGTAAACAACGATCCAAATACACTAAACCCACTAAATCTTAAGAAAGGCTCTGTAACTATAAGCGTTCCATTTTATAAAAATAATATTTGCTACGATCTAAATGGAACTTTAGAGAAGCAGGTTTTATTTGCTCCTAATATCTTAAAAGAACAAAAAATATCAAAAGTACAAGATGAAAGATTTTTTGATTCCATAAACAACGATTTAAACTTTAATCCAGCCACTCGACATCTTTTCACTAATGTACAAAAAAGAGTTAAAAATAGTCGCGTAGTCAATACCCCTCTCGAAGAAACATCATTTAAAAATAACTATCAAAGATTCTCCAGTCTATTTCTATCAGAACAAGAAAATGAATCGGTAAATGGTTTCTTTTTTGTTAATATTAAAAATATTCTATTTGAAGAAAGTTCCTATCCTTTTCTGTTGAAAGATCCGGAATTGTTAGATATGATTATGGCTACATATAAAATAGATAAGAATAAATCAATCCGGATCATAAAAACTCTTATTAGAAAACCGACAGAGAAATCTCAAACTAAACTTTCTGAAAATAATATTGGTGAATTTTTAACAGAGTTCCGAACATTCTCCAGTGCCATCGCCCAAAGCCAGATTAAAAATGTAACAGATAGTATTTCTGCCAACTTTGAAAATCTATCAAACGATGGAGTGGAAGCCTTTTCTTTTAAGGACAAGCTTAAATTTGATCAATCTAATGGAAAATATTTTTATCAAGCTTTAATAAACTTTAACGATCCTACTGTTCTGCTCCTAAACTCTGTATTTGAGTCGATACAAAATAATATAGGATCTTTTAATCATATTAAAAACATGTTTAATGAAAAAGAAAACTTGAGAGTTGACACAATAAATGATAGACTAAGAAAGAGCAATCTCAATACCTTAGAAAATATATTTACCAACTTGTCAACTGTGCTTTTGATAACGAAAACATTAAATAATGATTTGAAGATGCCCGATATCTTATTTGATAATTACATTAAGAATCTACAGGCACTATTAAACCCCCAGCTAAGTTTAGAAAAAGATATAATAGATAATCTACTCAGATTTAATCAACAAGTAGTTGAATTTTTTGATAGTTTTATATTATCTATTGGAAAAAACAACAGAGATAGAAGCTACAATTTTAGTAAAACCAACCGTAAGAGTTTCTCCGATCTGGAAACTGTCATTGAAATTGACTATCCTTTCAAGGAGACATTGACTAAAAATGTTAAGTCTCTTTTTGGATATAGGTATTTTAAAAACCCCAAGACAGATTTTGTTAAGAAAGATAAAATAGTTTCTACAGCTCTAGAGCAACTATCAAAAATATTAAATATACAAAGTAAAAATTCTAAAAATGCAATTGCTGAGATTTCGGATAAGTTCTCAAGGTTATCTTCAGATTTGACCATATTAGACACAGCTTTCTGTTATTATACTTTTAACCAATTTATTGGAATATCAGATAAATTTGAGTTTAATAACAATAAAGATCCTTTAAATGATCTCAAGAATAATAATTTAAATTATAAATTACTCTTCTCTGATCTTTCATATGAATACGCAAATATAACTAAACAACTCTCTCTAGATAACAACCCACATATAAAAGATACTAATAATGTTAGCAACTTAGATGTTTTAGATTACAATAAGCTAGTATTGGTGTTATTAACAAAGCTGAACTTTAAGTTTTTTACAGACCAGCTCACAGAAGATGTCGACGAGGCTCTAACGAAAGTTGAAATTGGGAACACTTGTGCTGAAGCGGCCAGCGAGAACACTAGAAATAATTTCAATTTCAGTCAAAACTACAATAGTGAATTTGTCACTAACTTCATAGAAGATAACAAGAAGATAATTAATCTCTTATTAAATTATGGTTTAAAAGATGAAGAAAAAATTAATGATTATTTAAACTTTGTCTCAAACTTTAATGAAGATTTTATAAGAAATCTAATAAATGATAAAACATTAAATTCTCTTGCAGTACCTACGCAATTAAAGGCTTTAATATTAGGATTAAATTCTAAAGACTTAAGTTTCTTTACCGAAGAATTTAAAAACAAGATACAAAATAACGATCTGCAAGAACCTTATAGTTATAACACTTTTAATAATAATATTCTTTTTGTTAAAAAACTAGTTACCTTAAGAGGGTTTAGCCGCTCTACGGATTTTGGTTTAGATTTGAAGAAACCAATCTGGGCTCCTGTAACTCTAAATGATTTGCAAAACAGAAATGTTATTTTTTGTAAATTAGAAGATTACTATAATGACGAGCTTTTTTACAAGAAGAATAAAATAGATAAGTTTAAGATTTTTAATCAATACTTTTTAGCAAGGTAACGGAAGAATACGAATGTTTATACCTTTTTGGGCAATATTGGCCTCGCGCGGCAGAGCTAGGGGAGAGCTGCGGCCGATGGGCGCGTACGCCGGCGGCGCCGATCAGTCGCGCACAACCACGCGCGGCCGCGAGGACGACGACGACTCGGGGGAGATTGAGCCGATTGATTATTGCGCTCTAATATATAACCCGCGCGGGGATGACCTTACCCAGGAGCAATGCCGCGGCCTCTACAACCGGCAAGTAGAAAATGGTACCATCGACGACGATGGGGTACCGATTAATTATTGTGATCGGATCCAAAACCCGCACGGGGTCGACCTTGCCCCGCAGCAATGCCTCGATATCCATCTCATGCAACTCGAAGATGGCCTCATCGACATACATGGCAATCTACTAGGGAGCGGTTCTGATGGAGAGATTAGTCCTGAAGACTTGGCAGCCTACGCCGCGCTGCTGAGGGATAACACTCCTTTCATTCCAGCGCATGACTCTTTGCCCAGGTTCAGAATCTCCTCTACCCCCACAAGACTCATAGTGGATTCGGAATTATCTTTAAAACCTCCAACCGTCAGCGAGGAAAGCTACTTTATGGGGGACGGGTACCAACGCTTCTTCTCCGCGCAAAGAAGAAAAGATTTAAGAATCGTCGCCAACAACATGTATGGTTCGGATAAATTGAGGCAAATCATGGGATCCATATATGTCCAGAAAGATACTGGCTTCTCCATCGCTACCACTCCACCAGTTAACCGCGCCTTCTCCTTCCGGAAACAATTAGCCGTTGTCACCCCCGTTCGAACTGTAGAGTTTGCTAATCTATTTGGTCATCTTCGGGTACCGGGCCGGGATCGCGATGAGTCCGCAATCGCATCGATTGATCGAGTGATCACAGATTTGACAGAGAATGGTTTTTTCTACACCCTTCATGATGCCGGGCCTCAGATTCAGGAGATGCCTTCAATTGGAGGGTTTCAGCCGCAGTTTGAGCGCTCCCATGCCGGCGAAACTCTTATAATCGAACCAAGAACCCCGGGCCAATATATGCCGGCAGGAGTTTGTAGGGTGGGAGTTACTTTTGATTTGGCCCACTTTGTCGAAACTTGGAGCGATCCATTCGTAGCCGAATCCTTTATAAATCGTCCGTATGATTTAGATTTTAAGCGGCTATTCTTACAGCAAGGAATGCCGACGCATCGGCGGGTACCACTAGATGACGCCACGGCAAAACTAGAAAGGTTTAAAGATATCTATGATACAGAAGCGAGTGTGCCGGCGCGCCGGGAGTATATTTTAGATGCGGTCAAAAACTTAAATGACTTTTTAAACTCCACTGTTAACATCCCGGCAGTACGAAGTGTTGAGCCCCTTGGCCGCGGCGAAGAGCTGATAAATCTCGATGAGGCTTTTTACATTTATGAAGATGCTCCGGAGCTATTCTGGGATCATACTTTTAGTCATGAAGATTTTCTAAATGACAAATTAACTTTTGATACTGATTTAAAATTTGGCCATTATTCAGAAGAATATGCGTATTCTTTTGTTTCCCCGGCTTCTAGGGATACTAGTTTTGTATATAAGTACCTGCCAAATGCCTACTCCTTGTATTTGGCCACTAGAAAACTTATAACCGATGACGTCATATTCGGAACTAGCATAATTCCTGCCTTTTCTTTAAAAAATACCTTTTTGACCTCTATTGAGGATGATTTATTATATCTCTTATTTGAATCAATCAGAGCAGCTTTTGGGGATACGTATTATGATAGATATAGTCGTGCTATTAAAAATATTGGCACAGCGAGAGCTAATGAGATAGCTACCGATCCTAGAAATCCCAATTTGAATCTTAATCGAATGAATCAAGTTTTCTTTGACTCGACCCTAATGTCAACAATAGCTCCTCTGGAAGATGAGTTTGAGCGAGTGATTCCATTTCTAAACCGTATAAGTGTTAACAACTCAACAAAATCAACTAGTCCGGACGATCGTTGTTATTTAAACTTGTTATCTGGTATACCGCGCCTTCGATGGGGCCGGACCGAGTTCCTCATCCCGGCAGACAGGATAGGGTATAATATATTTAAATTAACAAACATTTTGTTAAGCATATATCAAACCGGAGCCTATAGTACCAACTTGCCTGATAGAAATTTGGCTGTCGGTATAAATACCCAAGGTTTTATTGGCGAATTCATCAATGTAACGGGAAATAAACTTTTCCACCAACACAAGAAATCTTTTACAGCGCTCGGAGAGTCAAATATGCCGGTGGTTTTAAAACAGACGAACTTGCTTGACGTAACAAAACCATTAGAATTTTATATCGATCCCTCAGAGCCCGATCGGCAATTCTCCTATGGACTTTTCAATGGATTGTACAGACCCCTACGCGACCCATCTGAACTTTTACCAAAGACAACACTTTCTGAAAGTGACGTTCGAACCGCTGAAAGTGTCGAGGTTACTTCCCCTAAAGACGCCGCCGTAGATCTCTTAACTCCTGCATCGCCAATTGATACTGATGGCCAGTATACGGCTATGAGGGCACAACTTTTTCGAAAGATTACGGATGATTTCAAAAATAGAACTTACTTAAATGCCATTCTAGGAGAAGCTTCTCCAAATCAACCAATAGCGTACAAAGTAATAAAGGCCAAAAATGATAGTACGAGTTTAGATCAACAACAAGAATTCATTATTCCATATGCAAGAACTAGCGAGGACGAACAATTAGATGTTTTCAGCTACCTGGATTCTCAAATTAATTTTGACACCAGTTTTACATATGAGTTAAGACTTCTGGTGTGTGTTGCTGGTCTACAGTACTATTATAGGAATTTTATAGGAAAAATAAATTCGGATGAGTTTACTTACAAATTGCAGGCGGATGTTGTTCAGAGTCCTTCCACGAAAATTATTGAAGTACCTCTCCACAAACTCGCCCCGGGAGATAAATTCTATAAAAGAGTTGTAGTTTTAGACAAACCTCCTACAGCACCCGACGTAGAATTTTTACCATTTAAAGATATCAATAATAAAGTAAGATTTATTTTGAATCCCACCATGGCCAACGAGTTCCACGTTCCGATTATTATTGATGAAATAGACAATGCCATTTACAGTAAAATTAGGGAGGCCCAGGGTGTTGGCCCTGAAAATCTGATAGAATTTGATGGAGATTCTGCCCCCGATGCATACGTTATCTACAGAGTAGACAACCCCCCCACAGATTATACGGATTTTGCTGGAAGCCGAAGATTCGTATCAACACTCATCTCAGAAAGGGGCGCCCCACGCCAAAAGAGATCGGTAACTGCTGTTTTCGATGATAATGTACAACCCAATAGGAAATATTATTATTGTTTCAGGGCGCTTGATAAGACGACCGGAATATTATCAAATCCAACAAAAGTTTTTGAGATGGAATTAATTTCGGTGGATGCTGCTATCTTACCACGCTTTAAGGAGTATGATTTTAATAATTCAAAATTTGAAAAAGAAATTAACTTTAAAAGGTATTTGAAAATTAAACCATCAACGGTTCAAGAGATGCTGAAAACATCTAAATTCTTTAATCCTGATGATTCGCTAAAAACATCGAATGAGGTTCTGAATATACCGTTCGTTGGTGATGGCGATTCGGTTTTTGGCAAGAACTTTAAAGCAGAGATTGTTTCTACTAAAACTGGAAGAAAAATATTTATTAATTTTAAATTTACAAGAGAATTACGATCAGAAACCATTATAGAGCGCCCAACGGCCAGTCCCGATGCAATCGGTGGGCCCCGCGGCGCCCCAAGCGATATCGACCGGCTGATCAGACGAACGATCGACCCGGGTGCCCCACCAGATCCAATTACGGTTCTTGGAACTTTGCCCCTTGGCACTATAGTAACTGATTAAAAAAAAGAAAAAAATAAGTTTTTATACTATTTAAAATACATGGAGGAAAATAAATGGGATTCTTAGACAATTCTGGTGATATTATTTTAGATGCGGTCTTAACAGACGCAGGACGACGGAGGATGGCAAGAGGCGATGGCTCTTTCCGGATTTCGAAGTTTGCTTTAGGTGATGATGAAATTAATTATGCACTTTATGATAAAAACAATCCAAGCGGATCGGCTTTTTATGATATAGAGATACTTCAAACCCCTATCTTAGAAGCTTTTACCGATGCATCATCGATGTTAAAATCTAAAATAGTAAGTTATTCTAGATCAGATTTACTGTTTCTGCCTGTAATGAAGCTAAATGAACTAGTGGCTTCGACACAGAGGAATACTGATATTTTTCCTTCTACTAATACTTTTATTGTAACTGTCAATAATGACACCAACATATTAACTGAATTTAATGGCATTACTGGTGTTATCGACGGGAGGGCGTCTGTAAAAACACCAGCTGCTCACTTTGTAAGGGTCGACCAAGGTATCGATAACGCCGAGTCAGACTCTGCGGATTCTCTTGGAGAGAACTTGAGAGAGAACGCGATATTCATCGAGATAGACAATCGGCTAGGCAGGATTGTTTCTCCATCTAGATCGAGAGCGGATGTTTCTTTTATCAATGACGATAATATTGCTACCTATTCAATTGCCGGAGGGGCTAGAAACGCCGGATCCGAGTTCTTTGAACCGTTTCCTGATGTTAGCGGCGAAACCGGAGAGGACCCTGCCGATCCGCCCAGCGCTATAGCTGGATCTCGCGGTGCCCGACTGGCATTTTCCATCGTGGCACAGAGAGATTTAAGAACTACTGACAGCCTTTTCAACGAGCTGGGAAGCTCAGCAGTTGTCGGCGCGAATACAATAAAGTTTATTGATACATTTATTAAACTTTACGGGGGAACCACTGGGTACAGCTTGGACATCCCAGTTAGATTTGTCAAGAAAGCTTAACGGAGAAATAAATGAGCATATATTATAATTTAAGAAATAGAACTAATAATCGTGATCTTCTTTATGAATCGGTACCGATTACGGGAACGATCATTTCAGGAACTTACAATGATGAGAATATTAAAAACTATACACATGGAATGTTCCAGTCTGTATATGACTATCCGTATTTGAGTTCGTCAGCAAACCACATTTTTGATATCGCTAACGGCTATTCGACTTCCTCGGCCATGGCCGCCAAAACGCCGGCAAGTACTCAAAATTCGAAAAAGATAAACATGTATAACCTCCACGCACAACAGCTTGTGGGTTATGATACGACTGGCTCAATAATGGATTTCGATCGCGACGGAAACACTTCGCCGGGTGGGACAAAAATGAAGGAATGTATTTTCATAGATTTCACGCGCCTCCTAGCGAAAGATGAAATTAAAAAAGGATCCGTGGAGATGACGTTTGTGACTGGCGGGGTTCATAGTGATCCCCAGGTCGGGACTTCACAGACGATATACGACACCAACGCCGCAACCAGCTATAAAGTCAGTTCTCCTGCTGGTCAATTCGGATTGTTATACACTAGTTCTGTCGACACCACCGGCGCCGCTGTGGGTCACATCTACTATCAAACAGGGATTGCTGTTTTAACAGCAAGTGTGTTTCGAAACTTTGGTACGCCTGGAAATACAGCATTCTCAGTTGATGAGACATTTGTGTCTGCCTCTATTACTGGCGCGGCCGATGCACTACGCCACAGGGTTGCTAATTTTCAATTCAACAACACAACTGAATTAAATTCATCAATTTATTTCTGCAGAGTTAGCGCCAACGAAGGCAACTATAGTTCTAACCCAACTTACCTTACTGCTAGCCAGTTAAGAGTTAAGACCGTTGCAGGAGATCAGCCGGTCTCTTATATTACTACAGTTGGTCTTTATAGTGCAGATAATGAGCTTCTAGCAGTGGCAAAACTTTCAGAACCTCTCAAGAAAACACCTTCGGAGGAGTTTACTCTTAGGGTTCGTCTAGATTACTAGAAATGTATCTGTACAAATTTGATTCAAACGATATTTTCGTTAACTCCCTGCAGGCAAAACCTGCAGTGGAGTTTTTCGTTCTATCCGGATCGACCTACTACAATAACACCAGTCGCCAGGCAGGCTCTCTTACGGCATCGATAGTAGCACCTAGCGGAAGCATATCTTTATATGAACTAAATGTTGATCGGCCATCTGATTCTAAAATTGGCCAATTTGCTTATAAGGATGCATCCACTTTGCTGATCAGAGGATGGTCGACCGGTAGTTATTTAACAGCCGAACTAGGTGCTGAGATGACGGCAACAATGCCGGCCACAGCAACCTTTAGTCGCTACTATTATGACTCATCAGCTGTTGGATCTTCTAGAGTCTATGTTAATGCTTTGAAGAGCACATTAAATTATTATACTATTCTATCTCCTCATTACCAGTTCTCTTCTTCACTTGGAGATAAATCAACTCAACTTTTAAACCTAGTAGATATCCCAAGTATCTTTTACGGCTCTCGGATACGAAAGAAGACAGCAGAGTTGAACGTTTATTATAACGGAACTCTGGCGGCCCAATTAAAAGATCACCGGGGTAACGGGGAGCTAATCCAAACCCTTCCAGCAGGACCCGGGTCAGGCTCAGTTGCCGGGGTCGTTTTATATACGGAAGGGTTTTTTATCTTAACCGGCTCTTGGGAAAATGGCGCCATTTCTGATACGTATAGATCACCCGCCGTGAATAATGATTTTCGATGGATTGATTTTATGTCACCCATGACCGGTAGTTCGTTTGGGTACTCAATTGAAAATACAACTTTCAATATGAAGTTTAATGGTGAAACGGAAACTCAAGTTGTTACAATGCTGGCGAGAGCCCCGCGCGG
>Ga0098056_1000674_pt1 | contig 14102 bp, 11 predicted proteins | sample 17BtaG_FD_92583 | JGI IMG/M metagenome (GOLD analysis project Ga0098056, IMG submission 92583) | Marine viral communities from the Subarctic Pacific Ocean - 17B_ETSP_OMZ_AT15314_CsCl metaG | ecosystem: Environmental > Aquatic > Marine > Oceanic | place: Subarctic Pacific Ocean | collected...
TAAGATTGGTAACTTTGTAAAGGTCCCTTTCACAGCTGCTGAGATGGTTGTTGTGGACCAATGTGCTGCAGCAGTCACCTTCGATGATGCTTTGGCAGCAGCAGAGGCTCTCTATGCCCTCCACGAGGAGCAGAAAGAAGAACAGCAGCAATCTGCTAATAAAGAAGTTAGTTCTTCTTCAGAGAGCACTGAAGACCCACAGGGAACTGATGGTGGAGAAAGCGAAGAGCCTGAAGAAGCGCCATCCGATAGTGAAGGTGAATCTAGTGAAGGTGGTGCTCCACAGGAGGAGGATGGTGATGATCATCCCATTGAGAGAACTGAAAGCAATGATGGGGAAAATGTCGGTGGAGATTCTGCTGGAAATCTTACTGACGAAGTAAGTACTATGGAAAACTTCAATGAGAACCTTGAAGATATGGCTACAAAGAGTACGTATAATGAGCCACTATATCTAACTTACCCATCATTCTCTACTGATAAGTACATTGCTTCTAACAAAGAAATACATGAATATATTAACTCTTCATTTGCGAAACAACGTGAATTTTTTTATAATACCAATCCAGAAAATGCTGATTACTTTATCAATACATTATTTGGTGGTTACGATAAGAAGTTCAATGAATTTAAGCGCAACATCCAAAGTGAAGTCAACTATATGGTGAAGGAGTTTGAATGTAAGAAGTCAGCTGCTGCCTATTCACGATCTTCAACATCTAGGACTGGTGTATTAGATTGTACTAAACTTCATACATATAAGTACAACGAAGACTTGTTCAAAAAAGTAACAACCTTACCTAAAGGTAAGAATCATGGTCTAATATTTGTCTTGGATTGGTCTGGTTCTATGTGTGGCATCCTAGAAGATACCATCAAGCAACTTATCTCTATCGTTATGTTCTGTGATAAAGTTAATATTCCATTTGATGTCTACGCATTTACTAATGAGTGGAATCGTGATAACGCAAACTATTATGCGAACAGTGATACTCCCAATGAGTTAGTTGTTGGTGATGAGTTTAGTATGATGAATATTCTTACTAGTAAAGTCAACCGTAAGGAGTTGCTGCGCCAAATAGAAACTATCTTTATGGTCGCATCTTCCTATACGACTAGGGGTGGAAATATTGTTCCTAGTAGAGTGGGTCTTTCTGGTACTCCTCTAAATGAAGCACTAATCACTTTACGTAAGATTCTCCCAGATTTCAAACAACGTAATAATGTTGAGAAAGCACACGTAATGGTTCTCACTGATGGTGAAGCTGGTTGGACTAGGTATACAACTGAAATTCAGTCATACGATGGTCAAACTAAAATAAGTGTGGGACGATTGGGTCATCAAAATGGATATCTTCGCAACCGAGTCACAGGCACTGTTCGTAAAATTGATAAGGAGAAGTTAGGTGGCGTTACCTCAGCAATCTTGGAGGACTTACGTTGTGAGTTCCCCCAAACTACCTTTACTGGATTCCGTATTTTGGAAAAACGTGGTGGGTGGTTTGTCCGTCAAGCAGTTCAGTATGATGAAGTACAAATTGCGAAGTGGAAGAAAGAGAAAACAATTGCTCTAACTAATGCTGGGTATAACAAGTACTACATCGTGGATTCTGATACAGTCCAAGAGTCTGCTGAATTTGATGTGGATGAAGGAGCCACTAAAGCTAAAATTAAGTCAGCGTTTAGTAAGTCTCTAAAAAGTAAGAAGAATAACAAGAAAGTATTAGGTGATTTCATCTCACTCATTGCTTGATGTGTTATAATGTATGTGATTAGATAGACACATGAAAAAAGTAGCAATTTTTGGTTCATCTAGAACCGATCCAGACACTAAGCTCTATGCCGCAGTAGAGCAGCTAGGAAAGCGTTGCGCTCAATCTGGTTGGATTGTAGTCACTGGCGGTGGACCAGGCACTATGGAAGCAGCAAACAAGGGCGCAGCGTCTGTTGACCTTACTAGGTCAGAAGCAGAAGCAATTTATCTTCCATTTGAGGAAGCAGTCAACCAGTACGTATACGATTACACCAAGCATGATGACTTCTTCACTAGATTGGATACTTTCTCAAATTGTGATGCCTTTATTGTTACCCCTGGTGGAATTGGTACTCTCCTAGAAATGGCTATGATCTATCAACTAATCCAAGTAAACCATATTGAACAGAAGCCAATCATTTGTGTTGGTAGAATGTGGAGAACTCTCAAAGATTGGTTAGAAGAAGAGATGGTTGAGAATGGTTTTCTATCTAATAAAGAGATGGATTACGTTCACTATGTTGACCGTTTCGGTGAAGCCACAGCACTATTGGAGCATTTAAACAAATGATTTATATTAGAAAATTGTTGGATCAAGAACAACTTTCACAGATACAATCTATGATGGATGGTGGTTTGTGGGTAAATGGAACCAACTCAACTGATCATACTGATTTGTCATTAAAAAATAATTCAGAGTACTGTCGTAGTAATGAAAATATTGTAGAAATATCTAAAATAATTTTTGAAGCTTTAGACCATGATTATCCTTTTTTAGGAAAAGTCGCAGCCAAATCTACAAATGTGCCCATATATTCTAGAACTAATGTCGGAGGATTCTATAGACCACACCAAGATGCTCCTGAAGTAGGTCATTACAGTACTACTGTGTTTTTAAATAACCCCAATGAATATGATGGTGGATACTTAAGGATTTATGATCATGAAATTAGTGAACATAAACTAGATGCTGGTTATGCCGTTACATATAATACTGGATTTATTCACGAAGTAAGTGAAGTAACTAGGGGTAGGCGTGATGTTAGTGTATTCTGGACCCATAGTAAATTTCCTCCAGATTATATGACAGATATTTATAGCCATTTACATAGTTTAAGAAAACAATTAATGAGAACTGGAAGACCACCCTCAATAGAAGAAGCCATACAAAATCCTGAATTTATGGCTGAAACAATTCTTACAAATTTTCATCGAATGACAGAAACAGAATGGTAAGTGTCCACTGCCCCACTATGGGGCTTTTTTATGCTCTATAATAATCACATACCAAACAAGCCAACTATGCCTCGCCAACTCGCTATGACTACTCAAGAGATGCTAGACAATCTGCGCTCTAACTACAGTGAGGAGATTTCAGCTGCTGATGTTCGTGCATTCTGTGCAATTCAAGGACTGACCTACCAAACAGTAACCCGCCGCCTAGAAGAATATAAGTCTGGTCGTGGTAAGTGGAACCTTAATATCTCCCAAGTAAAAGCAGAACTTGAGCACACAGTAGAAGCTCCTTCTGCTGTAAAAGCTACTCCTATGGTTGAGCAGAACCTAGTTCCTACTAAAGACTCAACCTTTGTTCCATTTGGAAACTTCGCTGATGTAAAGCAAGTAATCAAGTCAAATCTATTCTATCCCACATTCATTACTGGTCTTTCTGGTAACGGTAAGACTTTTAGTGTAGAGCAAGCTTGCGCTCAACTAGGACGCGAGCTTATCCGTGTAAACATCACTATTGAAACTGATGAAGACGACCTTATTGGCGGTTTTCGCCTTGTTGATGGTGCCACTGTTTGGCATAACGGTCCCGTTATTGAGGCACTCCAACGTGGTGCAATCCTATTGCTTGACGAGATTGACCTGGCATCCAACAAAATCCTATGCCTGCAGAGCATTCTTGAAGGCAAAGGGATATTCCTTAAGAAGATTGGACAGTACATTACTCCAACAGAGGGATTCAATGTTATCGCGACTGCGAATACAAAGGGTAAGGGATCAGATGACGGTCGTTTTATCGGCACCAACGTTCTGAACGAAGCTTTCCTTGAGCGCTTCCCAATTACATTTGATCAGTCATATCCTTCTGTAGTAACAGAAACCAAGATGCTCAAAGGATACGCCAAGACATTGGGTATTGACGATGCTACTTTCTGTAAGCGTCTTGCTGACTGGGGTGACATCATCCGTAAGACCTTCTATGATGGTGGTGTTGATGAGATCATCTCCACTCGCCGACTAGTCCACATCATCCGCGCTTACAGCATCTTTGGTGATAAGGCAAAAGCTATCAACATCTGCCTCAATCGCTTTGACGATGAGACACGCCAGTCCTTTATGGACCTTTACGGTGCTGTTGATAATGACGTTGACTTTGAGTCCAGTGAAGTAACTGCATCCTCAGTTGACCCATCTGAATTTTAATTGTGCTATAATATTGAGGTAATTTTATGACTAACTCCTGGGCTATGCTACAAGACGAATTAGAAGCGATGCGTGATCGTGGTTATGAAATGACCGCTGAAGGTATCTGGATGGGGCGAGAGCACTTCACTGAAGATGAATTGACTGGTTCTCCTGTTGTCGTTACAGAAACTGCAAAGGACGCTAATTTTTGGAAGTACAGTGAAGGCAAAATCCTCCGAGAGGTTGAAGCATATCTCTCTGGTACTTATAATGGTCACTATGTAGCAGAGGACAGTAAGATCCAAACTTTGGACCTTATTGATTCCATTGGTGATAGTGAGGCATTCTGTCGCAGTAATGCTATCAAGTATCTTTCACGCTTTGGTAAGAAGAATGGTAAGAATCGTCAAGATATCTTGAAAGTAATTCACTATGCTATTCTCCTATATCACTTCGCAGAACTTCCATTCAGTGAAGATGCAGTAGAAACACATAGCCCAACTGGGCGATAGTGTGCTATAATAATTACACTTCTCCAATAATCCCAAAAAATATCTATTTGTTATGAAACTATCTGACTCAACTATTTCAGTTCTTAAGAACTTTAGCTCAATCAACCAGAGCATTATTGTTGGTGAGGGCAACACATTGAGAACTATTTCAGTCATGAAGAATATTTTGGCTGAAGCAACTGTTGAGGAGACCTTCCCTCGCACCTTTGCGATCTATGATCTCAATGAGTTCCTAAACGGTCTATCACTCCACGATGACTACACCCTAGACTTCTCTAACGACACCTATGTTGTTATCCGTGAAGGTAAGCGCCGTGTGAACTATCACTTTGCTGACCCAGAAGTCATCGTAGCACCCCCAGAGAAGCAGCTTGTACTTCCTTCTAGTGATGTGAGCTTCCAGTTGGACCACTCACAGCTTCTACAGCTTGTGAAGGCAGCCAGCGTCTATAAGCTCCCTGACCTTTCTGTTGTTGGTGAAGAAGGAACCATTAGCTTGGTTGTCCGCGATAAGAAGAATGACTCTTCTAACATCTTCTCTGTTGATGTTGGCGAGACTGCCGATGACTTCTGCTTCAACTTCAAGGTTGAGAACACAAACAAGATTCTCGCAGGCAACTATGACGTTGTAATCTCTCAGAAGCTTCTAGCACAGTTCACTGGACAGAAGAACAATGTAGAGTACTTCATTGCGCTTGAGCCAGACAGCAGCTTCGGCTGATGAACTTACTATTAAGAGCTCACGAAAACCCAGCTGACCCAGTATGGAGTGTAATATTTCTTACATTCCTAGCCGTAGCAGGGGCAAGCTATTACATATACTACCTTATTAACCTCGCTTTCTCTGAATATGACGGAGAAGACCGCCCCAAACATTGATAATCATAGCCTCCCGCAAGGGGGGCTTTTTTTATAAATAATTTTGTAATCGGGTACAGTAAATGTCTACGATCCAAAATTCTGATCAGTTCCAGGTGCAGTCTGGTAGTACACAATACAAAACTACTGCCAATCTTTTCAGAGATAATACTAAGACTTATGATAACCTATTAGTTAATAGATCTGGTACTAATTATAAGCAGTCAAGGTTAAATAGATATAATGTTGATTACAGTGACAAGCTATATGTAAACCGATCAGGTGTAGACTATACCGTGAGTGGTGAGGACTACTTTAACTATATGTGGCAGTATGGGCAGTCAATACCGACTACTGGTGCCACTTCAGACCCAATTGCTGCTGGGAATGATAGGTTTATGACTAGGATTAATGGGAGTGATGATGTTAAAGTATTTAACTATAGTGGAACTCTATTAACAACCATAACTGATCCAGCCTCATATTTTATTGATTACGGTGCAGCTGTCAAAATTAGTGATCAATATAGTCAACTTTATGTTGGTGCAACTGACTATGCTCAAGGGGGAGTTTCTTCTGGTGATGATATCGGAGCACTTTATGTCTACAATATGAGTGGCAACTTCCAACAACTATTAACGGCAGCAGATCCTTTGGACAATGCCAAATTTGGATATTCTGTTGATGCAAATCGTGATAGGTTGGTTGTTGGTTCTCCAGGTTGGGGTTCATTTTTTGGCGCTGGTCCATATCAATCTGGCGGCGCATATCTTTATAGTAGGTCAGGCTCTACCTGGAATTATATTACAAAAATGGTTGCTTCTGATAGAGATGAGCAGTGGGATTTGGGACAGTCAGTCGCAATCAGTGATGATGATAAGGTTTTCGCGGGTGCTCCTGGATACGATGGTACCAGCGCAGGCTGTGGAGCAGTATATACCTATAATATTAATGGAACAGGAGAACAAAAAATTGTCAATCCTGATGATGGTAATGCTAATGCTGTTGCTGCACTTTTTGGGTGGTCAATAGATACAGCTGACGGTCTTATTGTAATCGGTGCTCCAGGGACTAGAAGCAATTCTGGCAATGACACCAATGTTGGTGCGGTATACTTATATCAGACCAATGGCACATATCTTGGGAAGATGCAGGCACCCACTCTTACACCGAAGTTATATTATGGTGCCTCGGTTTCTATTGGTTCCGGTAGAATTATTGTTGGGGCACACGGAAAAGGTGATTTTGGTGATCCAGCAATTGCCCCATTTGGTAATGGTTCAGTATATGTTTATGATTATAATAGGAACCTAAAGCAAACACTTCGTCCTTCGACATCGGGTAGTAGGTATGGGTATAGTGTTTCTATGTCTAATACTGGTAAGTTTGTTGTCACTGCATATCTTGAAGCAAACAAATCTATTTACTTATATGATTGATTAGATAGAGCCTCCCACAAGGGGGGCTTTTTTTATGCCTGTAAAAGATGAGTATAAATACTGCCCTTTATGTGCTTGACGACACATAAGCAATCTGTTATACTATATAAGTCAGGGAAACGAGATAAAACTTCACGTTTCTTCTTACATCTTTACTTACTACGAGAATATAATATGACAGCTTCAATCGCAATGCGCGAGTCTTCCCCTTGGGAATCCTTCTGTGAGTGGGTCACATCCACCAATAACCGCCTCTATGTGGGCTGGTTTGGTGTGTTGATGGTTCCATGTTTACTCGCCGCAACCACATGCTTCATCGTTGCGTTCATCGCAGCACCCCCCGTAGACATTGACGGCATCCGCGAGCCAGTAGCTGGCTCTCTAATGTACGGTAACAACATCATCTCTGGTGCTGTTGTCCCTTCATCAAATGCAATCGGTCTACACTTCTATCCCATCTGGGAAGCTGCTTCACTTGATGAGTGGCTTTACAATGGCGGTCCTTTCCAACTAGTGGTATTCCACTTCCTCATTGGAATCTACGCCTATATGGGACGCGAATGGGAACTATCCTATCGTTTAGGTATGCGCCCATGGATTATGGTCGCATACAGCGCACCAGTAGCAGCTGCATCTGCTGTCTTCCTAGTCTATCCTTTTGGACAAGGTTCTTTCTCTGATGCGATGCCTCTTGGAATCTCTGGAACATTCAACTATATGTTAGTCTTCCAGGCAGAACATAACATCTTGATGCACCCCTTCCATATGCTTGGAGTAGCTGGTGTCTTTGGTGGTTCATTGTTCAGCGCAATGCACGGTTCACTTGTTACATCTTCACTTGTAAGAGAGACAACTGAAACCGAATCACAGAACTACGGTTACAAGTTTGGACAAGAGGAAGAGACCTATAACATCGTGGCTGCTCATGGCTACTTTGGTCGCTTGATCTTTCAATATGCCTCATTCAACAACTCACGTTCATTACACTTCTTCCTTGCCGCATGGCCGGTTGTAGGCATCTGGTTCACCGCTCTTGGTGTATCCACAATGGCTTTCAATTTAAACGGCTTTAACTTCAACCAGTCTATTGTTGAATCACAAGGTAAGGTAGTCAATACCTGGGCAGACGTTCTAAACCGCGCTGGTCTAGGAATGGAAGTAATGCACGAGCGCAACGCTCACAACTTCCCATTGGATCTAGCATCTTCTGAGTCAACACCAGTTGCTCTAGTTGCTCCTTCTATTGGTTGATATTGAATCAACTTCAACAGCCTCCCGCAAGGGGGGTTTTTTAATGTCTAAAAATGTCTAAATATTAATTGGTAAGTGGTAACTATATTGTGTCTATTAACAATTCTGATAAGTTTCAAGTTCAATCTGGATCAACTCAGTATAGTGATACTGCGTCTAACTTAAAATCTGGTGCAAAGTCATATAATCATCTCCTAGTGAGGAGAGGTTCTACAAACTATAAGTTACCAAAAGACAGAAGATATGATGTAGAATATACTGATAAAGTAATGGTAAACCGATCAAATATAGATTATTTAGAGACGGGAGAAAATTACTTAAACTATATGTGGTCTTACGGCATCTCCGGTAAGAAGGGTACTAGTTTTGGGGAAACACAATCCCAATATGGTGCTAGGATAGCTGTAAGTGAAGGTATTGTTGGGCTCTCGGGTCGACAAGGTGCTGGCTCTTTTGGAATTGCTGGTGTTTATGATATAAAAGGAGCAGCAAAGTATAGTAAAACTGGACCTTCTAATGCTAGTCAGTATGGATATACGTGTGCTGCCGGAGATGGTAAGTTTGTGGTTGGTGCTTTTACGGCGAGAGCAGTATATGTCTATAATTTATTCACTGGTGCTTTGGAAGCAACAATATCTCAACCATCAATGCAAAACTTTGGTGTGTGGGTTTCTGTTGGTGATGGGATCATTGCGATTGTTGAAGATGCTTCAACTGGTACTGGTGCTGGTGGAGTTGCTAATGGATCCACTTATATCTATAGTCTAAGTGGTAGTTTTATAACAAGAATATTCTGCCCAGAACCTTATGCCTTTTCTAGGGTATTTCTTTCTTATATTAAAGATGGTAAACTTATACTAGGAGCATCCACTGGTGGTGGCTCATCCAGCGATAATGGTATGTTGAATGTTTACAATTCATCCACACGTGCATTTGAGAGAACAATTACTGGTGCCGCTAGTGATAGGTTAGCCTTTGTTAGTAGCTCAACCATATCCCAGGTCTCAATTACGAGTGGTCTTATTGTTACAGGAACATGGAATCGGGTTGTTCGTGTTTATAATTTTAGTGGTACATTATTGTTCAGTATACCAAAGCCCGCTGCTGCCGATTCTTTTGGTTGGGGAAAAGCTGTAGTCGCTGGTGCGGGTAGAATTTTTGTACTAGACCCAAGAAATAATAATTTTGGTGCTACTAAAGTGGTTTATATTTATGATTTATCTGGCAATTTTCTAAGTAGTGTCACTTTTACCGGTAATGGAAATAGCAGTGGTGCGATTCAAGTGGATAATGGACGTGGTTGTTGTGTGGTTAGTGAGTTGGCAACTTCAACTGATCCAGGTGGCTTCTTTACTATTGGCAATACAAATTGATAATAACGGGGTTTTTTAGTGTCTATTCCTAGTGCTCTCAAAACTCAGAAAATAATAAATAGTTCTGTATACACACATAAAAATATCCATTAATGGCTTTTCTATTACAAGATTTGGTCATTATTAACGATAATAGAGAGTTAATTGGTGTTAATACCGCAGGTATTACTACCGCTCTCTATGTTGGTGAAACTATACAATTGGACGCCCAATCAGGCGTAGTCACAGCTACAAAATTTGTAGGAAGCGGTGCTAGTTTAACCGACTTACCTCCAGGTTCTTTTATTTCAAGCGAAGCCCCAGCCACCAGAGAAGATGGTTCTCCTTTACAAGAGGGGGACATTTATTATGACTCTAGTGTATTAAGGCAGTTTACAAGATATGATAATGACGGAGACCCAATTTGGGTCGATTCCAACCCAGCTGCTTCAGCTGCGGTATTGAGCGTTAATGTTGGTGTTGATACAGCACTTATTGACCTCACAAGTGGCAAGTTAATAATTGAAGGTACTGATGACGAAGTAACTGTCGGAATCAATACAGTAACTGATACAGTAACGATCGGTCTACCAGACGACGTTAGTATTGCTGGTACTATGACTGCTGCCTTCTATGAAGGTGATGGTTCTAAACTAACTAATATTAGCGGTGGTTCTGTTGACCTAACTGGTACTTATCAGAATCTAGGTGGAGTAAACATCAGTGGTCCTGGTGTTGCACTAACTGTCACTAATGATGCCACTATAGGTGGTACTTTACTTGTAAGTGGTGATCTAACTGCAAATGGTAACCTCATAGGTGATGGTGCTACTAATATTAGTGGAATCAATAGCGTAACCGCTGGATCATACTACGGTGATGGTTCTAACCTAAGCGGTCTAGTCGTTGGTGCTGCGGTATCAGTAACTAGTTTTGACAACCAGGATAATGTTTCATACCCAGTACCATTCTTAAGTGGCGTTGGTGTTGGTGCTACTATCTATACTGATAGTACTGCTAATGAGGAGTTGACTTACAATCCATCTACTGGAACTCTAGAGTCAAAAGAGTTTAATGCTCTATCCGATCAACGTCTTAAGACTAATATCACAGGCATTACATCTGCTCTATATAAATTAGAACAGCTTCGTGGTGTTGAATATGATTGGGTAAATGGTTCTGGCTCTTCCGTGGGCGTTATTGCTCAAGAAGTGCAGTCTGTTTATCCGCAGCTGGTAGCTGATAGCGAAAACAGGATGACCGTTAACTACAATGGTCTAGTTGGCTTATTGATTCAAGCAGTCAATGAACTATCCGTTCTTTTGGACGAGTACAAATCAAAATAGTCAATTGACTATAATTATAAGACCCTCCATATTGGGGGGTTTTTTTATTATAAATATATACATAATTAAAACTATATTTGATATGGCATCTATAATTTTCCCATCCAATCCTGATGTTGGCGATACTTTCGAATCTAATGGTGTCCTATTTTCTTGGACTGGTGACCAATGGATTTCCGCAGTTACTGATGCTAACTTTATTGGAGTCGTTGGACCTACTGGTGCTACTGGTATTGGTGGTCCTCCAGGTCCTAGCATAACTGGTCCTGATGGTCCTACTGGTCCTGATGGTCCTCCAGGTCCTAGCGTAACTGGTCCTGATGGTCCTACTGGTCCTGATGGTCCTCCAGGTCCTAGCGTAACTGGTTCTACTGGTCCTGATGGTCCTCCAGGTCCTAGCGTAACTGGTCCTCCTGGTCCTCCTGGTCCTGCTGGTCCTGATGGTCCTACTGGTCCTGATGGTCCTACTGGTCCTGATGGTCCTCCAGGTCCTAGCGTAACTGGACCTCCTGGTCCTCCAGGTCCTAGCGTAACTGGACCTCCTGGTCCTCCAGGTCCTAGCGTAACTGGACCTCCTGGTCCTCCTGGTCCTCCTGGTCCGGCAGTTAATATCTCTTCATTGCCAACTCTACCATAAGTTACATACTCCCCCACCAAAGTGGGGGTTTTTTTTTATGATAAATAATACTGATAAGAAGTAATAGATATAATTATCATGGGTTGGGATAATAATAGAATTACAGAAACTTCGGTTTTTGATGTGGAATTGCCAGAAATGGATTTCTCATTGGATTCAGTTTTAGGTGAACTAAAAACTCAGCTAAAAGAAGAGAGAATTAGGACAGGCAAAAAGGTAAGAAAGCGGTCCCCTAAGCGGTCCCCTAAAAAGCCTAAGAAAATAGTAGAACAAAAAAATACTTTAAAAAGTGTAGAAGATATTGCGTCTAAATTAGAGCAATTTGATAGAAAAAGTATTACACTAACTGAAAAAACTAGCGATCCACTAGCCCTAGTCAATACTCCAAAGTATATGACGCAGGCGGAGTTTCAAACTCACTACAAGCTTTTGCTAGATAGAATACAGATACAGCTGGGTTCATTAGGTGGCGGTGGTGCTGTTAACATCAGAGATATGGATGATGTTACTACAGAGTTTATAACAGATCCATTATCATTAGATGGCGCAACAATGAAGATGCGCTATCTACCCCAGCAAAAGATATTACAATTCTATGGTGATACTTCTGTTACTGATGGTTTTAACTATGAAGGAGACACTCTTAATATCTTAGGTACTGATAGCCAGATTAATCTAACATCTGTTGGTGGAACATTTACGGCATCATTTTCAGATACTATTATTACTCCTGGTACATTTGAGTCTGTAGGCGTAACTACATTGGCTTCTGATGGAGATGATACTTCCACTGGAGGAAGTTTAAGAGTTAGTGGAACAGCTAATGCAACTAAATTTAGTACAACTTCAGATGAAAGGCTAAAGAAAAATATTAAAAAAATTGAGAGTCCACTAGAAGTGTTGGCAGGAATTGAGGGTGTTAAATTTAATTGGATTAATGATGGTAGTCTGGATGTTGGTGTTATTGCCCAAGATGTTGAGAGATGCCTACCAGAAGCTGTTAATGAATATAATGGAACTAAATCTGTAAATTATAATGGAATTATTGGACTATTAGTTGAGGCTGTAAAGGATCTCTCGAAGGATAATCAACTACTAAAAATGGAAATTAAATCTTTACGACAAAATAAATCTTTATAAATAGTAGATAGTATCTTCTAACTTATATTTCGCATTGATGAAGGAGATATGCTACATTATTAGTACGTACATTATTGTAGTCTATACTTTAAGAAACGAAAAATGTCATACGAAATTAACGAAGTCGTCATTATTGACGAGCATCGTCATATTGTGAATGCTGGCGTCGGTACTTTTACCAAAGTCCATCCAGCTGAATTAGAAGTTGGAACATCAGGACTAGCTATTTCTGACGTTCTAAATGAGACCGATCTAAGTAGTGATAGTGCATCAGCACTCCCTACCCAACATGCTGTTAAGGCATATGTTGATTCTGCAATCTCCTCTGTTCAGTCAGATGTAGATGCAAATGAAACCGCTTCCGATAATGCTGAGTCAGCATTGTCTGGTCGTTTGGACACCCTAGAGGCTGATCCAACAACCGCCACAGCACTAGCTGCTGTTCAGGCTGATGTGGATGCCAATGAAACCGCTTCCGATAATGCTGAGTCAGCATTGTCTGGTCGTCTAGACACCCTAGAAGCAGACCCAACAACCCAGACTTTGTTGGATAATGAAGCATCTACTCGCTTAGCTGCAGATGCTGTACTCAATTCACTAGTTGTCAATGCCAACCTAGCTATTGCTGCTAACGAAGTCCATATTGATAAAGCCGCCACACTTTCTGGTGTTGCTAAAGATTCTGAGGACCTTGGTACTTTCACTGGAAGCACCATCTCAGACTCCAGCACCATTAAGGCTGCTTTACAGGACCTAGAGAACGGTGTTGATAATGCTCTTGGTGGTGGCGCTGCTGCTACTTCCGTAGAGACAGTCACCACAGCTACTGATGCTGCCCATTACCTAACATTCGTTAACGCGGATAATAGTACTGGTACTCAGGAGAACGTCTTCACAGATGCTGGTATCCAATACAACCCATCATCTAACATCCTAACTGCTGGAGAGATTGTTGTTACTGGTGACTTAACTGTTAATGGTTCACAAACCGTTATCAATACAACCACCATCACAACAGAAGATAAGAATATTACCCTTGGTAATACTGCTTCTCCTACTGATGCTACTGCTGATGGCGGTGGTTTCACTCTAAAGGGTGCAACCGATAAGACCTTCAACTGGATCGCTTCAACTGGATCCTTCACGGCTTCCGAGCACATTGATATTGCTTCTGGTAAGGAGTTCCGTATCAATGGAACTAAAGTCATTGAATCTGGTGCTCTAGGTTCATCCATTGTTAATTCAGCACTACAGACTGTTGGTACTCTTGCCAGCCTAACTGTTTCTGGTGATATTACAGCTAATGGAAACATCACTGGTGATAACTTCACTGACATCACAGGTGTCAGAACGATGCACTCCCAGTTCATTACGATTGATAATGTCAATCTTAATGCTA